>Ga0209345_10000714_pt1 | contig 42456 bp, 39 predicted proteins | sample Cruoilmetagenom7_FD_187294 | JGI IMG/M metagenome (GOLD analysis project Ga0209345, IMG submission 187294) | Oil polluted marine microbial communities from Coal Oil Point, Santa Barbara, California, USA - Sample 7 (SPAdes) (version 2) | ecosystem: Environmental > Aquatic > Marine > Oil seeps ...
ACAGCTCCTTCGCGCCGAGCCCTGCCTGGTGCTCCTTCAGGATGCCAATAATCTGTTCTTCGCTGAAACGGCTTCTCTTCATCTTTTGTCTCCTCAATTGGAGAACAGGCTAACCTCAAATCGAGGATATTTCAGGGGAGCAGGTCAATCGGCGCTGTGTTTGGAGGCGAGCATGTAAGGTATTGAGTGACCCTTTTACATCTCGAGCAATTAGCTGACGGCGACTGAAGGGCATGCGCCCTATATATTCACCCTCGAATAGACGGGACGATAGGCTGGCCCGGCCCATCGCCCTCCGGCGGCGCGCAGGCGCCGTGAACGATCTGCTGGATGGTTTGCACATAGGCCGCGATATCCACCCCGCGTCTGCGGTATTTGGATCGTTTGACATACCAGTCCTGCAGGAGCGGCTTGATAAGCGAGGCCAGCAGGGGAGACGTGTCAGATCGGAAGGTGCCATCCGCAACGCCGCGAGCGATAGTCTCGGCGAAAAAGCTTTCCGTCAACTCTTCGCTGTCGGTGGCCATGCGACGCTCCGCCGGGGGAAAATTCTTGGCCTCCATGAAGGCGAAGGTGAACCACGGCAGCATTGTCTCTGTCAGGCGCACATGGGTATCAATCAGCCAGTCGAGGTGACGAGCGGGATCGGCGCGGATGTCTTGGGGTGCCGCGCTTAAGGCGGACCTGACCTGCTCTGTCACCTCAGTGAGGATCATCTTAAGCAGCGTCGTTTTTGTGTCGAAATAGGCGTAGAGCCCGCCCATGGAGACCCCCGAGGCTTCGGAAAGCTCGCGCAGCGTCATCGCCTGAAACCCCTTCTGGTTCGAAAGGTCAAGCGCCGCGCTCACGATCTTGGACAACTTGCGCACGGCGAACGCCGGTTTCTTGACAGCGATTGTGTCGCGGTGGCGGCTTAGTATGCCGGCGCAGAGCGTGTCGGTCGAATAGGCAGCAGGATCGATCATCGTGGGTCCTTAACTTCGAAGGGCGTTATGACAGAGATTGTCTTGCCAGGGTAGCCGCAATGGGCTATCCATTTTTTCGAGCGTTTGCTCGGAAAATGGGATGGAGGGGATGCGATGAGTGAGATGATATGGCCGGGCCTGTCAGGAAAGGCCGCGTTGGTCACTGGCGCATCTTCAGGGTTGGGTGCGCATTTTGCTCAAGTATTGGCGGGGCAGGGCGTTAAAGTGACGCTTGCCGCGCGCCGGGCCGGGAAACTGGCGGATCTCGCGGATCGTATTGCCACTGCGGGCGGCACTGCTGACGCCATTGATCTTGACGTGGCCGACCCCGGATCGGTCCGCACCGCGCTGAATGGTCGACTTTTCGACATCGTCATCAACAACGCAGGGACAACCACGTCGAAACCCGCACTTGAGCACCGTGCCGGAGACATCGACGCGATCATCGACACCAATCTCAAAGGCGCCTTCCATGTTTCACAGACCGCCGCCGCGGCCATGATCGAAGCGGGGCAGGGCGGGAGTATCATCAATGTCGCTTCGATCCTCGGCAAGCGGGTGGCGAGCCACGTTTCGGCCTATGCTGCCTCGAAGGCCGGGCTGGTGCAATTGACCCGCTCACTGGCGCTGGAATGGGCGCGGCACGGCATCCGAGTGAACGCCCTGTGCCCCGGCTATATCGAAACCGACTTGAACCGCGATTTCTTTGCCTCCGATGCGGGTAAGGCGCTGATCAAACGCGTGCCGCAGCGACGGTTGGGGCAGGCCGCAGACCTCGAGGGCCCGCTGTTCCTACTGGCCTCAGACCTTGGCCGGTTCATGACCGGCAGTGAAATTGTGGCCGATGGCGGCCATCTCGTTACCTCCATTTGAAGGACAGATACCATGGATTTCACCATCACTCCCGAGATCGACGATATGCGCCGCCGTATCTCTCGCTTCGTAGAAGACGAAATCCTGCCGATTGAAGCCGACCGCGCAAATTGGGACGAGCACGACAACATCGCCCGGTCCGCGCTTGAGCCGCTGCGGCAGAAGGCCAAGGCGCAGGGACTATGGGCGGTGCAGATGCCAAAATCTGCGGGTGGACAGGGGCTGCCTTTTACGGCGGTTGCGGTCTGTTATGAGGAAATGAACCGGTCGATCTTCGGACCTGTGGTTTTTAACGCGGCCGCGCCCGACGACGGCAATATGCGTGTCTTGGAACAGGTGGCGACCGAAGACCAGAAATCGCGCTGGTTGGCGCCGATCGTGGCGGGAGAGGTCAATTCTTCTTTCGTCATGACCGAACCGCACCCCGGCGGCGGTTCCGATCCGGGGATGATGCTGACGACGGCCAAGAGGAGGGGCGATGACTATGTCATCAACGGTCGTAAATGGTTCATTACTGGTGCCGCGGATGCAGAACATTTCATCATGCTGGCGCGTACTTCGGACGATCCGCGCCGTGGGCTGACGGCATTTCTTCACGCTGCCGACGAACCCGGCTTTCAGATCGAGCGCCGCATTCCGATCATGGGGCCTGAAGAGCACGGCGGTCATTGCGAGATCGTCTATGAGGACATGGTCTTGCCCGCCGACCGCGTTCTCGCAGGTGAAGGGTTGGGATTGCGGGTCACCCAGACCCGGCTTGGCCCCGCACGGCTCACTCACTGCATGCGTTGGCTCGGCCTATCCAAACGCTGCATGGAAATCGCCAAAGACTATGCGCAAAACCGGCACGGCTTCGGCGTGCGCCTTTCTGAGCGCGAAAGCATCCAGATCAAGCTCGGCGATCTGGCGATGGGGATCGAGATGGGGCGTCTTCTGGTCATGAAGGCCGCGTGGGAAATCGAACAGGGACGGTTCGCGAAAAAAGAGGTTTCCATGGCGAAGATCCACGTCGCGAACCTGCTACACAAGGCAGCGGACGTGGCGATCCAGATCAATGGAGCGCGGGGCTATTCCAAAGATACGGTGCTGGAATGGATCTATCGCTACGCCCGCCAAGCGCGACTGGTCGACGGCGCAGACGAAGTCCATCAGATGGTTCTGAATCGCCATTTCACCGACGAAGATCGGGAATTTTGGAATTGGGATGTTGCCGGATAATCGCTCAAAAAAGGAGCCATCATGTTCACCGATCCACATCTTGCCCCGCGTCCGGCCAATTTCCAGCCGCTAAGCCCGCTGACCTACCTATCGCGCACTTTGGAAGTACATCCTGATCGGCCTGCTGTGGCCTGGCGTGATGATCTCTGGACCTATCGGGAGTTCGGCGATCTGGTCGCGCGCATGGCGCGTTGGTTGCAAGATCAGGGCGTGAGGCCCGGCGATGTTGTGTCAGTAATGCTGACGAACCGCCCCGAGCTATTGGCCGCGCATTTCGCAGTACCGGCGATCGGTGCGGTTCTCAATACGATCAATATCCGCATCTCGGCCGACGAGGTTGCCTATATCCTTGACCACGCTGGCACCCGTGTACTGGTTGTCGAAGCGGTGACCGATCCGGGCCAGACCAGCGAGACCCCGGTTCTGCGGCTGGCGGACGGACCCGGGCAGGCGGGTGGCACCGATCTTTTTTCTGGTGGCGTCCCGCCGCTAGACCTAACGCTTTATCCTCAGGCCGAGACCGATGCCATCTCGCTCAATTACACCTCGGGTACCACCGGGCGCCCTAAGGGAGTCGTCTATACGCATCGCAGCGCGGCGCTGAATGCGCTTGGTAATGTGCTGTCCATGGGCTTCACGCCCGAAAGTCGCCTGCTGTGGACCTTGCCGATGTTCCACTGCAACGGCTGGTGCCAGACCTGGGGGGCGGTGGCGGCGGGGGCACTGAACGTCTGCCTTGACCGGGTTGATCCTGACCTGATCTTGTCAGAGATCGTTCATCATGACGTCACCCACATGAGCTGCGCTCCGGTGGTGCTCTACATGCTTCTGGACCGCGCCCCCGCCAGTTTGCAAGTGTCGGTTAAGGTGGCCACCGGTGGCGCGGCGCCCACGCCCGCGCTTCTGGCCGGATTGGGGGCAAAAGGGTTTCAGCTAATCCACCTCTATGGACTAACGGAAAGCCACGGCCCCGCCACGCTGAACGACCCTTTGAGCCGCCCGTTCGACAGCTATGACGCGCGTGCCGCCTATCTTGCGCGGCAGGGACAGCGTCATGTTTTGGCAGGCCCCGCGCGGGTCGTTGGTGAGGATGGCGCAGATGTGCCCGCCGACGGCGCGACGATGGGTGAGATCGTGCTGGCGGGCAACACCGTCATGGCGGGCTACTACCGCAATCCGGAGGCAACAGAAGAGGCCTTTGCGGGCGGCATGTTCCACACCGGCGATTTGGCCGTGATGCATTCCGATGGTCAGATTGAGATCCGGGACCGTGCCAAGGACGTCATCATTACAGGGGGCGAGAATGTCTCCTCGCTCGAGATCGAAAACGCCCTTCACCGCCATCCGGACGTTCTGCTTGCCGCGGTCGTTGCCGCACCAGACGAGAAATGGGGAGAAACCCCCTGCGCATTCATCGAGCCCCGCGCCGGGGCCTCCATCACTTCGGACGACCTCGACGCTTTTTGTCGCGATAATCTGAGCGGATTCAAGCGACCCCGGACGTTCTTCTTCGGCGAACTCCCGAAAACGGCGACCGGCAAGATCCAGAAATTTATCCTGCGCGAGCGCGCAAAGGAGGCGTCATGAGCGACATCGATACCCAAGCCCTGACCCGCTGGCTAGGTGACCGCCTGCACGGCGAGGCGGGTCTGAGCCTTGAACGGATCGGCGGTGGCCAGTCCAACCCCACATGGTTCGTCGACTTCGGCTCGGCTCGACTGGTGCTGCGCAAGAAACCGGGCGGACCAATCCTCAAGGGCGCTCATGCCATAGAGCGGGAATTTCGCGTGCTGACCGCGCTCGCCGGGACCGACATTCCTGTGCCCACCGTGCGCTGGTTGGAGGAGGACGATTCAATCCTGGGCACACCATTCTATGTGATGGACCGGCTTGAAGGGCGCGTCTTCGACACAGCTTCGATTGAGGGCGTCAGTTCTGAGGATCGCCGCGAGATGTATCTCGACTACGCGCGCACATTGGCGCGACTGCACGCAGTCTCTCCCGATGCAGTGGGCCTCGGCGACTTCGGCAAGCCCGGCAATTACTTTCAACGGCAGATCGACCGGTGGTCCCGGCAATATGCAGAATCTGACGGCCCCCGTATCCCCGCGTTGGACCGCCTGACCGAATGGTTGCCTGCCAACCTGCCTGACGAGGACGGAGCCGTTTCAATTGCCCATGGCGACTTCCGCATTGGCAACTTAATGTACCATCCGACCGAACCCAAGGTCATCGCAGTGCTCGACTGGGAATTGGCAACGCTCGGTCATCCGCTGGCCGACCTCGGCTATTCGGTCATGCCGTGGCGCACGACCCCTGAAGAATATGGGGGTATTCTTGGCACAGATTGGGCCGATGCCGGTATCCCGACGGAGGCGGAGTTCATTGCCGAATACATGGCCCTTGCACAGCCGACTGCTGAACTGCGGCCGTTCCATGTGGCTTTCGCGCTCTTCCGGTTTGCAGTGATTTTCGTTGGCATCGCCGATCGCGCTCGAGCCGGAAGCGCAAATTCGGATGAAGCGGCGAGCCTCGCACCGCTGGCGGAGCGGTTCGCGAACAGGGCGCTTGAGGCGGCGGGGTTGGACTGACCGGAGACGCTGATGCTGCCATCCGGGATGCAAAGCGTACCTTTTTCGATTGTTGCTCGGAACGTATCGCCCAATGATGATACCATCACTACCTTCGATGCGTTCAAGGTAATCTTGACTGATCAGGCGGCTAAACTTTTGAGGACGACGAGCTATGCAGCGTCGGCGTCATCGGCATCTTTAAGGTTCTCGGCGCGCACCTAGCATAGGATCTAGGAAACTACTTGATCATTGACGCTAAAGAAGAATTCGACATGCTGTATCTCGGAGTGATCGATAAGAGGTCAGGGGGCGCAGATGCAGATCTCTTGCAGTGGTGCGCTGAGCAGAGCTCTGTGCGCTGCATGGTATTTGGAACGCCAGGACGGACCAACTCCGAGTCGGGGTGGGTCATGGCGCTTTCAGACGCGGCATACGATCTCCTGTTTGAGACGCCTAACGAGCGCTTCTCGGACTTTGTTTACCCATCTGAGCTGTAGGGCCATTCCGTGTTGTTCAATTAAGATGTTTGCCGATGCACAGACCGTGTGCGCTGCACTGCGGAAACTTTGATCATGCTGGTTCCGTTACTTCTCCAGCAACGATGATGTCGCAATCACGCGACAGTCGTATGATCAAAGGACCCCAGTATGAAACTGATTATGACAACCGCCGCCGCCGCCCTGATTTCCACTGCCGCTCTGGCTGACACATCGACATATCGCAGCGACCTCTTCCTCGACACTTCGATTGGCGCAGAGACAACCTTTGGCGATGAGACACGCATGCTGGCGCCGCTCGAGTCGACCAAAGCAAATGACATCACCTTCAGCACGGCCGATGACAGCTTCGACGCCGACACAGTCATGAGCACCCGCTCCACAGAGCGCAGCCCCGGTGAAGGCTACATCTACGGTGGCTACGGCCCCGGCAACGACAGCCGTTAAGATCGCTACATTCAAATCCGAGTTTTGCTCATCGAGACTTTGGATGAGGGCTTCGCTTGGGATACACTGCTTCGTGAGACGACAGACCGACTGAAAAAGCGTCTGTCCGCCTCCCCGGAGGTCCACGTGTGAGCGAGATAACCAAGAGGAAGTTGGATCACAGGGCCGCCTTCGGGCGGCCCTACTTTATAGCGTCGCCGCGGCTTCAGTGATTTCCGCATCTGTTGCTGCTCTCGGCCGTGCCATTGGTAACCTCATTGAGATTCTGTATAGGTTGCGCGAATACCACAGCCCAGTGAAACGGCGGCCGGTCCAGTCCGCCTTGCAGACCTTGGATCTCGTTGCCGCTAATGGCGGCTCTAAGCCTAAACTTACTAAGCTACAAACCTCAAGCGGTCCATTTCTTTGGCGATCAGAAACGCGCATACGTCAACTGAGTCGAGGGCAGTATCCACGATCAAGCGGTCGCACTGCCATGGCTCAAAGGTTCGTTTGGAAACCTCATGCCAGTTGGGAACGACAAGCCCGTTGATGTCGCTGACACGCGTCTCGACTCGTTTTCGATGAAGCGCTTTATCGGAACAGATGACTTCGACGTTCAACAAATGAGCCGCGCCGTTAGAAGCAGTCTTCTCCCATAGTTCTCGTGAAACTCCGACAGGATTGACTGTGTCGGCAATAACGTCGAAGCCAAGCAAAAGGTTGTCTTCCGCGATAGCTGCGAGCGCCAAGTAGCCTGCGTCCTCTGCGGGATGAATACATAGGATGCTGCGTTTCAAAGCAGTTTCAACGGAATCCACACGAAGATGGATAGCCGGAGTAAGCGCCACCAGTTTCCTTGCCAAGGTCGTTTTGCCGACACCGGGAAGTCCGGAAAGAGAAACTAAAATATTCATTCCGCGAACCTATCATGGAGGCGGCGCAACCCGCCAGTCGAACGGCAGCAAAGTCCGCTGTGCGAACCTTTATCTGTCGTGCGGCAAACGTTGGCAGTGAGCCCATTCTAACGAGCGAACTGCTCAAGCATAACGCAGCCGCAGAGAAATCGGCCGAGAAAGACTGGCCTTGCGCAGATATATATGGCCCGCCCAGAGAAAATGCGGATTGCTTTTGACCTCAACACCCTCCGCCGAAAGTTCGCATGGGTGTTTGGCGCGCCCCAATTCGAGAAACTCAGTTCACACAGCACAATCGTCACGAACGGAACCGCCTGGGATCGCACGACGAAGGTTGGTTTGCCCGCCCCCCACTCACGGGGGCGGGCAGTATTTCGTTAGATTACGCGCCCGGCATCGCCATTTTGCGGCTAACCTGACCGGATGGCGCGTGCAACTCGTCGGCGACGAAATCGAACCCGTAGCGCTCATAGAAGGGCCGCCCGATTTTGTTGTCGCGGAAGACCTCTACGGACAGTGGGCCCTTGAGTGAGACCGCGTGGTCCACCAATGTCCGGCCATGGCCTTGCCCATGCAACGCAGGATCGAGAAACAGGCCGCCGATCTCATTGCCGATAAGTGCAATGAAGCCGGCAACGTTCCCACCCTTTTCCAGAACATAGGTTTCGGCGTTGGGCAGGTAGACGTCCCGCATCGCCTGATGCACCTCGGCGACGAAGTCTTTGGAAAGAAACGGATGGGCCAAGGCGTTCGCCCGCTGCCAGATGTCGATTACCGCCTCAACGTCCTCGGCGAGGTAGGGGCGGATGGTTCCAGTTGTATCATTCATTGTCTTTGATCCTTTTAGCGTTGGTTAAGTTGCGCGCGCACAGAGGTGATCCCCAGCCGCGTCACGCGGTAGGGGCGTCCGTTTTGCGAGCGGATGAAGCGGCGTCGTCTCAGCCGTTGGAACAAGTCGAGCGGGCAGTGCGTCAGGACGTGTCCCTCGCGTGTGAAACAGGTGATTTCGCGGATCTTGCCCTTGTCGCACCGTTCATAGTGGATAGCTCCACCAAGGGCGAGTTCGTGCAAAACACGCTGTTCGTGCTTTGATATATTCAATGGATTGTCTCGATTTCATGAGAGCACAGAAACAGGATCACTCAGCAATGCGCGTAAGTGTCCTTGTTGTGTCAGTTGCTCCTGAGGCCTACCGGCTGGGAAGGTTCAGGAACGGGCGCGGGCCCGGGGCTCTTGCATAAAATCTCCATTGCATGAGGCCATTCGCTTCATGCTGATTGCGACTTAGGGAGGCAACGGCCGAAGAGCAAGTGAAGTTTTCTGTAAGAGCCTCAGTATATTCACGGCTGGGCACTGCTGGGTCGGCGCAGGACACTGCCTGCGTTGACATTCTACCGGCCTGTTCAGGTAGGACCGCCAACAGCCAAAGAAGGAGCTTTATGCGCAGAGGTTGAGAAACAACAATCTGACCCAAGTCATTCGGAGTTATTTCGGATGACCTATTCTGTTGCGTATTTGCGCCCCATCTGGAACGCTTAATACACATTCTCATATCCGAATGCTCTGCACCTGCTCCGGTTAAACTTGCGCCGACGATCCCCCCTGTGATCCCCTGAGTTGTGGCTCGAAGCTGGACGATGCCTAGGCCGGGGAGGGAAATGATCAACGTGGGAAGTTCTTACAACAAGCGTGGCGGTCCGCTGGCCGGTTTCCGCATTCTCGATCTGTCTTCTGTTATCATGGGGCCGTATTCAACCCAGATCCTTGCCGATTATGGCGCAGAGATCCTTGCTGTCGAACCGGTAGGAGGAGCCGAGAACCGTGGCATGGGTCCAAGTTTGGCCGAAGGCTTATCTGACGTCGTCTTGAACTTGCTTCGGAACAAGAAGAGCATCTGCCTGAACCTTAAAGACGCTGAGGCGCGTGAAGCGGTTCTTGCAATTGCAGCGACTTGCGATGCTGTCGTGACCAATCTGAGAACTGCGCCGCTTTCGCGTCTTGGCCTGACTTTTGAAGACCTCTCCGCGGTGCGACCGGATATTGTATTCTGTCAGGCTCAAGGATTTCGCAACGGTACAGAGCGTCAGGCGGATCCAGCGTATGACGACATAATTCAATCAGAAACGGGATTGGCGTTTGCCGCCCAACAGATTGACGGGATTCCACGGCTGGCACCCACGATCATGGCCGACAAAGTTTGTGGTACGGTTATCGCGGGTGCAGTAACAGCCGCGTTGCTGCACCGTGAACGTACCGGTGAAGGACAGTTCATCGAAGTCCCGATGTTTGAAGTGATGGCATCCTTTGTTCTGGTAGAGCATAGCGCAGGGTTGAATGCGGATCAGGGAGGCGCGGGATACCAGCGCCTACTCAGCCCGCACCGAGGCCCGCAAAAGACGGCGAACGGCTGGATCAATATCATGCCTTATTCGCGCGACGCCTATAACCATCTTTTTAAGGCGGGCGGTCGACCGGATCTCGTTGATGATCCGAGGACCGCTGCCGGGAAGCTTTCGGTAAATGCACCATCGCTTTACGCTGACCTGATTCCATGTATCGCGACCAAATCCACCGAGGAATGGGCGGCATTCTGCACGGCTAATTCCATCCCGTTTGGCCGCATTGCATCGATTGAGGAAGTCGCAGCAGCCTTCCCAATGAGGGAGCATCCGGTCGTCGGACGTTATAAGGAAATCCCTGCGCCGGTGCGGTTCAGCGGGACGAATGACACGCACACGCCGACCCCGGAAGCGGGTGTGCATACGCGTGAAGTCTTGTTGGAATGTGGGCTAGCCGCCAGCCAGATCGAGGCCCTTTTTCGCCGGGATGCGGCATTTGATGCAACGCGTGCGGACCAGTCCGAAATGATACCGGAGTAGAATGGATATGAAGTTTGTAAGTGTTTCTCAGGAAGGCCCTGTGTCGGTGGTTGTCTTTCAAAGCGGTCCAAAAAACTACTTTGGTCTGGATCTGATCGTCGAGCTTGCCGAAGCTTTCGAGCGTATTGACCAGCAGCCGGAGCAGCGCGCGATTGTGCTTGCTTCCGAAGGCAAGGTGTTCTGCGCGGGTGCCGATTTCGCCGGTCAGGACGCGGGCGGGGGTGATCCCGGTGCATTGTACCGTGAGGCTTTGCGGCTGTTCAAATGCCACAAGCCGGTGGTCGCGGCCATACAGGGTGCCGCGATCGGCGGCGGTCTGGGGCTTTCGCTGGTGGCGGATTTTCGCGTCGGCGCGGCGGAGGCACGGTTCGCGGCGAATTTTGTCCATATCGGCATCCATCCGGGGTTTGGCCTGACCTATACGCTGCCGCGCGTGATCGGACAGCGCGCCGCATCGCGGATGTTCCTTGCCGGAACGCGTATCAATGGGGAAGAAGCGGCAAAGATTGGACTACTGGACGAATTGGTGCCCTTGGAAGACGTGCGCGCCGCAGCCGTCAGATTTGCGGGTGCCCTGGCGAATGGAGCGCCGCTGGCCGTGCAATCCACCCGCGAGACACTGCGTGCCGGTATGGTCGAGGCAATCGAAAAGCAAACCGAACGCGAGCAGACGGAGCAGGTGAAGCTGTTCAAGACCAACGACTTTGCCGAAGGGGTTGCCGCCGTGAATGAACGCAGAGCCGGCAACTGGACGGCGACATGAGCAGCGACGAAATCCTCTACTCTGTGTGGGAGGGTGTCGCGACCGTGACATTGAACCGGCTAGAACAGTTGAATGCCTGGACACCCAACATGGAGGAACTGCTGCGCGCCCTGATGAAGCGGGCTGCCGATGACAGCGCCGTTCATGCCGTCGTTTTGACAGGTGCCGGGCGCGGGTTTTGTGCCGGTGCGGACCTCAAGGCGGCGGGGAGTGGGCCAGCAGGCCCGCAACCCGAAGTGGACGGCGATTTCAACCAGCGCTACAGCTATCTGATGGGGATGCCCAAGCCGTTGATTGCCGCGATCAACGGGCCGGCTGCGGGTGTCGGTCTCTGTCTCGCTTTGTATTGCGATCTGCGGTTCGTCGCGGAGGGGGCCAAGCTGACGACAGCCTTTGCGCGGCGCGGCCTGATCGCGGAACACGGCTCAGCCTGGCTGTTGCCGCGGATTGTCGGCCCCCAGAACGCAACGAACCTGCTCATGACCGGGCGGACATTCCTGGCAGATGAAGCGGACCGAATGGGACTTGCCAGCATGTTGCCTGCCGAGGGATTCATCGAGGCTGTTCATTCCTTTGCGCGCGATCTGGTCAAACAATCGTCTCCAAGGTCGCTGCGGGTCATCAAAAATCAGATCAACCTGGCCTATGGCCAGTCGCTTCAGGACGCTGTTCGGTTGTCCAACGATGAGCAGTGGCAGAGCCTGCAAAGTGATGATTTCCGCGAAGGCGTCGCGGCATTCCGCGAACGCCGCGCCCCAGATTTTAAAGGTACCTGATGACTCAACATTCGCAGTATTTTTCGCCTGACCTCCTTGCTGGAAAGACCGTCCTTATCACCGGGGGCGGGACAGGTTTGGGGTTGGCGATGGGCATGAAGTTCATGGCGCTGGGGGCGAACATCGTCATTTGCGGTCGTCGCAACGAAGTCCTCGAAACCGCCGCCAGCCAGTTGCGAGGTGCTGGCTCCGGTTTTGTCGAAACCTACCAATGCGACATCCGTTCTTCGGAGGAAGTCGAGGCGATGATGCAGAGTATCTCGGACAAGACCCCGATCGACATTCTCGTCAATAACGCTGCGGCCAATTTCATCGCGCAAAGCGCTGCATTGTCCGCGCGGGCGGCGGATGCGATCCTTGCCGTGACCCTGCATGGCACCATGTACGTCACCCTTGCCGCCGGGCGGCATTGGATCGAGAGCGGTCGCACGGGCGTTGTTCTGAGCATTCTGTCGACCTCTACCATTACGGGACGGGCATTCACCGTGCCTTCGGCAATGGCGAAAACGGCGCTGTTGGCGATGACCAAAAGCCTTGCCGTTGAGTGGGGCAGCAAGGGCATCCGTCTGGTGGCCCTTGCGCCGGGGAACTTTCCGACCAAAGGCGCGCAGGCGCAGCTAAATCCGTCGGATCGTAAATCCAAGAACACAAACGAAGAAACGGCCATACCGCTCGGGCGGGTAGGGGAGCCGGATGAACTGTCCGATTGCGCCGCTTTTCTTGTGTCAGACGCCGCGCGTTACATGACCGGTGAGATGGTTGTGCTGGACGGTGGGCTGCACTTCACCGGCTCCGGTGCCGAAGACCTTTTGACATGGTCCGACAAGGATTGGGCAGCCCTTCGAGAACAGCGGAAATAGTTGCTTCAGCGCGGCGGAGCCTTCAGCGGTTCTATTCCGGTACGGCGGGCGTTTCCTTGGCGGCGGCTTCGATGTCTCGAACAGCGCTTAACAGAAGTCGAAGGTAATTTTCCAGATTCTCCTCAAGATGTACGGTTTGTCCGCCAATGCCCAAAGTCAGGGTGCGGTTAAAGAATTTGTTGTTCAGCAGAATGGTGATGATGCCTTGATCGCTGTGGAACAGATTTCGGCTGAACATATAGCCTTGCCGCCTGATGACCTTAAGGCTTGCTTCGGTCTCCTTAAGATCCAGATGTAAGGCGCGGTCGCCTGAGGCGATGTTCAGGCGCCGGATTGTATAGTCCAATTCATCCGGGTTCAGAGTGCTGAGAAGCAGCAGCCCGATGCCAGAGCTTGCCAAAGGCCGCAGCGTTCCGGGCAAAAGCTCCCAATAGGGTGTTTCCTTGCCGACGATGACGTGGACGTATTGCGCTGAAAGGTCGCTTCGCGTTCCCATCATGACCGTCTGGCCCGTGCTGTCGGCGAGGCTTTGCATTACGGGAATGATGTTCGTGCGCGCGAAAAGCCGATCCGGCACCCATGAGCTTAGCATCGCGATGCGCGTCGTCGGCAGATAGGTGCGCGAGTTGCGGTCGAACTCCAAGTATCCGCATTGCACAAGGGTCTTGAGCAGGGCGATGCCACTGGACGGCGGCAGGTCCAGTTCGAGGGTGATTTCATTGAGGCTGAGAGGCTTGCGAAACTTGTCGAACGTCTCAAATACCTGCATGGCGCGCATGGCGGATCGATTAATTCGCATCGTTACGCTCCCCCAAACACGACGAGGTTTCCTGATGAAACCTCGATCCAGCAAACAGAACATACGCTGCAAGGTCAAGATAGCGACCGGGCGCACAGTTTCTCTATTGCGAATAAGGCTGCGCCTCTGCCGCTTCGCTTGAAACACTACTGCGACGATGGTCTCCTGCTCCAGCGGAATTCCTCTGCTGGAGTGCGAAGTGGACGACACGGAAAACATGTTTGCCGCAGCGGCCGAACGCATCTTTACCGATATGGCCGATCTTCAAACCGCTGCAGACGCGCCTTATGGCGCATGGCGCGGGGCGTTATGGCAGACGCTATTGGAGAATGGGCTGACGTTGGCGATGGTGCCTGAGGAACTGGGCGGCGTAGGTATGGCTGCGGATCAGGCTTTCGAGTTGTTGCAGGTCGCCGGACGCTGGGCCGTGCCGACAACACTTGCGGACACGATGATTGCAAATTGGGCGCTGGCTCTCACGGGTTGTGATCCGAATGGCGAGGGACAAATTGCGATTGTCGATCCTTTGCGCAGCACGATCCAGATCGACGATGGTGGCCTGATCAATGGCTGGGCCGTGGGCGTTGCCGACGCATCCACCGCGACACTGATCATCGCCATTGCAGAGCATGAAGGCAGCCCACAGCTGATCTTGATCGACCCCGAAACCTGCAAGATTGAAAGCGGCAAATCTCTATCCTTCGAAAATGCAGATCGTGTGACCGTCACAGGGGCTGCCCCTCTGCGGGTCGAGCCGCTTGGCGATGCCGTCAATATACTTGAGATGGCAGCCGTTGGGCGCGCCCACCAAATTGCTGGCGCACTGGAAGCCATGCTGGACATGTCGGTCGACTATGCCAAGCAACGGGTCGCCTTTGGCCGCCCGATCTCAAAATTCCAAGCGATCCAACATCATCTTGCCTTGCTGGGAGAAGAGACTGCTGCTGCGGTATCCGCTGCCTGCTCGGCGGCGGACGCATTGGCCATGGACACTAAGGGGCCAGAATTGCTGCTGGAAGTCGCCAGCGCGAAAATCAGGTGCGGTGAAGCGGCGGAACGCGGTTGTGCCATTGCCCATCAAGTCTTTGGTGCAATCGGTTATACCGCTGAGCACCCTTTGCACCGGCTGACATTGGGCGCGCTCGCGTGGCGGGATGATTTTGGCAATGAAAGCCATTGGGCGCTGAAGCTGGGCGATCAGATAATGCAACAACCGGCAGACGCCCTCTGGCCGCTTCTGTCCAGTCGCTGAGGAAAATCAGATGAACGTATCCCTTCGATTTGACCCGATCAGATTGCCCGCAAGCGCACAGGAGCTGCGCCAGGAAGTGCGCAATTTCCTTGCTGACCAGATCGAGCGCGGTGTGTTCAGCAGCAATGACAACATCGCATCCGACAACGAGGCATTCGCCCATGCGGTGTCCCAGAAAGGTTGGATAGGAATGGCATGGCCGCGAGAGTATGGCGGGCAGGAGCGGTCGTTCCTTGAGCGGTATGTCGTGAACGAGGAAATGCTTATCGCAGGAGCGCCAACGGGCCGCTACTTTGTTGCGGATCGCCAAAGTGGGCCTACGCTGATACGCTATGCCTCTGAAAATATTAAACGATCAATTCTGCCTCGGATCATCGCCGGCGACGCGAGTTTTTGTATCGGGATGAGCGAGCCAAACTCCGGCTCCGACCTGTTTGCGGCACGTGCCAGCGCAAAACGGGTCGAAGGGGGATGGCGGCTTAACGGCGGGAAAATCTGGGTTTCGAATGCCAATATATCCGATTTCATGATCGGGCTTTTCCGCACCTCACAACCGACCGAAGACAACCGGAGGCACGGGTTAACCAACTTTCTCGTCGATATGAAGCTTGACGGTATTACTACAAACCCGATCCGTCAGATGTCGGGCAATGCTGATTTCTGCGAAGTCAATTTTAACGACGTTTTCGTTCCCGAAGACCACCTAATTGGGGAGGTCGACGGCGCGTGGAAACAGGCGACTTCCGAATTGGCGTTCGAGCGTTCAGGGCCCGAGAGGTTTCTTGAGACGTTCGGCGCTCTACAGGCTTTTATTAAGCTGGCACAAGGTGCCGATGATGTGCGGTTGCGCGAAGGGATTGGGCGATTGGTGGCACAGCTTTATGGATTGCGGCGCATGTCGGTATCGGTTGCGGGCATGTTGCAAGACGGACGCGAACCCGTGACGGAAGCCTCTATCGTCAAGGACATGGGGACAGTTTGGGAACAGGCACTGCCAGCCGAACTACGGCGTCTGAGCGGATTGATGGCCCATGAGGTTTATGATGTTGCGGCCTTTCGAGAGCGCCTGGACTATTACCTGCGCATCGCGCCTAAGCTGACAATCCAAGGCGGAAGCACCGAAATCCTGCGCGGTATCGTGGCGCGCGGTCTGGGACTTCGGTGAGTCAAGCTATTCGTTTGTCAGGAACTGCTCCCGATATTTTGCGCATATGCGAATAGAGCGTCCAGACCGTCGACAGCGTTGTTTGGAAAGTACTGGCGAGTTAGCCTTTAGGTATACGCAGCGGCCATCGCAGTCGTCTCGGGAGGATGTAGGACTTGCGATGATGCCACTGGAGAGCTGCGTAGCATAAGCCGACGCCTAATGGCCTTAATAATGATGAACTGTGCATTTTGCGGCAGCCGATAGGGGTTTGCCCGCAGGCCATCATCCAGCTTCGGCATGCTCTACCAATAGTAAAAATTAAGGGAGAATGAACATGCAGACAAGACGAAATCTGATAAAGCAGACAGCCGCTGGTATCTTCGCGGCGGCGCTCATGGCGCCGGGTTTGCTGCAAGCTCAGGAAAGTTTCACCTTCTCTCTCGCGGACTCGTTGCCGACGACGCATTACACTTACGACATCACGCAGGAATGGATCAAACTGCTGGAGGAACGCTCCGACGGGCGGATCAAGATTGTGCATTACCCAGCGGGGCAAGTAGCCTCAGCTCAGGATATGCTGGATGCCATTCAGAACCGCATCGCCGACATTGCCTATCTTCCGGTTCAGTACTTTGCCGAAAAGATGCCGCTGGCCACGGTCGGATCGTTGCCAATCCCAGAACTCCAGCCGAGTGTCGAAGCGCTGGATCGTGCCTATCTGGAACTTGGCAAAGGTATTCTGGACGAAGCTGAAATGCGCGATGCAGGTGTGCGCGTGGTCCGCGCCAGTACCACATCGTACTACAACATTCATATGAAAACCAAAAAGATCGAAAAGCTGGAAGATCTTACCGGCATGAAGATCCGGGTAGGCGGCAACGTACAGCAGACTACCGTGCAGGCACTGGGGGGAATTCCTGTAACGATGGTGCCGCCGGAGATGTACAATGCACTTCAGAACGGCACGCTCGATGGTACGGTCTTCAGCCTGCCTAGCGTAAACTCTTACAAACTCGATGATTTGCTGAAGTATTCAACGAACAACCTGAATCTTGGTGTGTTTGCGACCTACTTCGCCATGAATCGCGAGTTGTGGGAGTCGCTTCCCGAGGATATCCGGACCATCTTTGACGAGGTAGGCGAAGAGATCATTGCGCACGAAAGTTCAGTTGTCGAAGGTTTGTCGGAAGAATACATTTCGAAGTTCCGTGACAGAGGCCTCGATATCTATGACCTCGAACCGGAGGTGTTGGCTGAGATCACTGAGCGATTGAACCCGATCCGCGAAGAATGGACCCAGCTCTACAGTGACCGCGGTCTGCCTGCGCAAGAAGTCGTAGACCAGTGGGTCGCGCTCCTCAAAAAGCACGGCGGAAACTGAAATGAGAATGCTGGCTCGTGTGCAGGACGCGCTTGAACTGACGTTCGAGTATGTTGCAATCGCCCTATTGGCGATCATGATGGTACTGGTGACGGCCGATACGGCCGGGCGCTATCTGTTGCACAAGCCAGTGTTTGGTACTCATGAATTCGTCGAGGCCTACCTGATGGTCGGCGTTGTCTTTCTGGGTATGGCCAGATTGCAGGCGACAGGGGGGCAGGTGGCGGTCGACATCGTTGCGCGACACTTCCCCCCATCCTTGCGGCGGGTCTTGCTGAGCGCCTTTTCTGCGATTGCGCTCATTTTCCTCGGGCTGATCGCAATAAAGGCGGCGACTCAGGTCGAGCATAGCTTTGTGCGCCAGCAGGTCATTGCCACACCGTTTCCGTTTACCACAGTTCCGATGCCAGTCTGGCCGTCATGGTTTTTGCTCCTCATCGGAATTGTGATGATTTGCCTTCGGTTGGTGACGCAGACGGTTCTGCTGCTGACCGGCGCACCTTTGCCAGAACGCTCCGGTTCCGGGCACTAATTTCAGGACTGACATCAAATGACTTTCACGGAATTCCTGCCCTTGGGTCTTTTCATGATCACGCTCGTTTTGGGCATGCCGATCGGTTTTTCCCTGCTGGCGACCGGCGCGATCGGGATCTACCTTAATATCGGTTACATGCCGATGATGGGTATCCTGCAAAGCGAACCCTACAGGCACACCGCTTCATTCTTGCTGCCGACGATCCCACTGTTCATCCTGATGGCAGAATTTCTAGCGCGCGGTACTGTCGTAAGAGACATGTTTCGAAGCGCTTTCGCGTTCTTCGGTCACTTGCGCGGCGGGCTGGCCTTGGCCGCTGTTGCGGCGAATGTCGGCTTTGCGGCCTTGAGTGGTTCGTCCACCGCCGCTGCGGCCGCGATGGCGCGTATTTCCGTGCCGGAGATGCGGCGCTTTGGATATGATGATCGTTTGTCGCTTGGGACCGTTGCAATAGCCGGAACGCTGGCGATCATGATCCCACCGAGTTTGGGTTTGATCATCTACGGTATCCTCACGGAGATGTCGATTGGACGGCTTTTTATCGCGGCGATCATTCCCGGTATGCTGTCGGCTGCAGGGTTCGTCATTTCGATCCTCGTATGGGTCCGCCGCGAACCGGAGATTGCGCCATCCGTCGCTCGTGCTTCATGGGGCGAGCGCAGGGCAACATTGCTGCCAGTCGCCCCGGCACTTTTGCTTGTCGTGTTCATCGCCGGCGCAATCTATTCCGGCGCCGCCACACCGACAGAAGCGGCCGCGATCGGCGCAAGCTCGGCTTTGCTCATCTCGGTCATCTTTGGCGGCTTGCGGTCCCGTGGGTCAATCGATGCCCTGCGTTCGTCCGTCAGAACCACGGCGATGATCTTTACAATTATTATCGGGGCGATGGTGTTCGGTAAGTTCCTCGCTCTGACCCGTATGCCACAAGAACTGCTCGAAGCGATTGTGGCGATGGATTTGCCGGGGTTTGTCGTGATCGCAATCTTGATTGCAATGTATTTGATTTTGGGATGTTTTCTTGACCAGCTTGCGATCATCCTTCTCACGCTGCCTCTGACTTTTCCGCTCGTCGTGGGCTTGGGGTATGATCCGATCTGGTTTGGCATCGTTCTGACTAAAACATCGGAAATTGGCATGGTGACCCCACCACTTGGTCTTAACAGCTTTGTCGTTTCGGGTGCGACCAACACACCGGTTGAACGTACTTTTGCCGGGGTCTGGCGGTTCCTGATTGGGGATTTCATCGTTCTGTTGTTGCTGTTGCTCGTGCCATCATTGTCGCTGTGGCTTCCCGAGCTTTGGTATGGGCCAATGTCGCACTGAGATCGGGACGTGCGGGGCATTTCAAAGATAAAGCGAATCCAGTGGTCGCATTTGCTTGACGATTAACAAGTGTGGTGGAAGCTTGGGGCCTGATGGGTGACAGGCTTTGGTCATCAGATGAAAGCTGACGGAAGTTGGAGCAAAAATGCAGGACAACAATGTTGAGATGAAGACTGTTTTGTCAGAGGTACGCGGTGGCGTTGTTTGGATTACGCTCAATCGGCCCGATCAAGGCAACTCCATTAACTTGACCTTGGCGAAGGATCTATTCGATGCGGTGCGGCAGGCATCTTTGGACAGCAGCGTTCATTGTGTTGTCCTATCTGCAGCAGGGAAATTGTTTTGTGCGGGTGGTGATATCGCTGCGTTTGGCAGTGACGCTGCAAAGTTTCCTGAAAACATCGGCGCTTTGGCTCGTGGATTGCACGAAAGTATCGAAGTGTTGGAGGGGATGGACAAGCCGTTGGTCACGGTTGTCCAAGGTACTGCTGCGGGTGCCGGGCTCGTATTGTCAGCGCTCGGGGATATTGTCTTGGCCTCGGATAAAGCAAAGTTTGTTCCAGCATATGGGTCGATTGGATTAACCCCCGATGGTGGGTCAACATGGATACTACCGCGCTTGCTAGGCCAGCGCCGTGCGATGGAGATGCTTTTGACCGGCACAGCTTTGACCGCGAAGGAAGCGGAAAGCGCAGGACTGGTGACACGGATCGTCCCCCACGATGAGTTGAACAGTGAGGCCGAAAAGGTATCGAAGCGTCTTGCGGAAGGCCCTGCCTGGGCTTTGGGCCGGACCCGTCGGTTGGTGCGGGAGGGAAGCGAGAGTGAACTGCACGAGCATTTGGAACGCGAGGCGTCTTCGATAGCGGAGGCGTCCAGCAAGCCCTTTGCCCAGGCTGCAGTCTCAAATTTTCTGAACAAAACGAAATAGACGCTAAACTATAGACGTCGGAAGGCCCCACAAGCAAACCAGGGTAGATGCATTAGCTTAATGACCCATGTATTCGGGCAACCACAAGGACAATGCTGGGTAGGCGACCAGAAGAACCATGATGAAAACCTCGCAGGCGAGGAACCACCCTACACCCCTAAACACGGTCGATAGCGACACGCTTTCACCGGCGACCTGTTTTACCACATAAACGTTGATGCCGACCGGCGGCGTGAGCAGCCCGATTTCAATCATCTTGACGACGATCACCCCGATCCAGATCAAGTTCAAATCAGCGGCCTCAAACGCGGGCAGGAAGATTGGAAGCGTCACGAGCATGACGCCGATGGGATCTAGGAACATACCTAGCAGTAAAAACACGATGGCCATGGCGATGACCAGTTGAACGGGCCCCAGGCCGAGATCGGATACCACTTCGGCGATGAATGTGGGAATGCCGGCAATCGCAAGAAAACGTGTCAGTATCACAGCGCCGATTGCAAGGAAGAACAGCGAGGCGGTCGTATTCATCGTGTCGTCCATGCTTCGCCACAGAACCGACCAGGTGAGTTTGCCCTTGGCTGCACCGATGACGAACGCCATCACTGCGCCAACTGCGCCAGCTTCGGTCGGTGTAGCAATGCCAGAATAGATGGAGCCGATGACACATAGAACAAGAACTGGCATCGGCCAGACGGCGGCCAAGGCCTGCATTTTCTCTTTCATAGTGACAACTTCGGTCATTTTCGGCGCAAGTTCTGGTGACTTCATGCAACGCAGGATGATCATTAGCGTATAGATCGCGCCCGTCATGACCCCTGGAATAAGGCCTGCGATCAGAAGCTTACCTACGGATTCACCTGTGAACCAGCCATAGAGAACAAAGGCGATGGAAGGCGGAATGAGCGCGCCCAGCGTTCCGGACGCCGCGACAGTGCCGGTTGCGAGGCCCTTATCATATCCGTACTTCAGCATTTCCGGAATTGCCAAACGTCCCACAGCAGCCGACGTGGCGACCGATGATCCAGAGGCAGCCGCAAAGCCGGCGGCAGTGAAGTTGGTTGCGACCGCGAGGCCGCCAGGAAGCTTGTTCAGCCACAGCCGCGCGGCTGAATATAGACTTTGCGTCAAGCCGGTTTGAAACGCTGCCGCGCCCATGAGTAGAAACATCGGTACGGCAGACAGCTCCCATGAAGATGCGAAGCTATGGGGCAAAGAGCCCAGCATGTTAAGCGCCGCGTTCCATCCCCGGACGAGGATGATCCCAACGAATGAGACCCCACCTAACACGAACGCGATCGGGACGCGCAGCGCAAGCAGGATGAGAATGGCGACAAGAGCGCCGCCGCCGATGGCTAGATCAGTCATGGTTGGTTCCTGCAGAATGTTTGGTAGCGGCCTGTTTCGACATTTCACGCGCGATGGGTGACTGACCCGTCACCAACACCCATAGATGCGATATGGCGAGAAGGAAGAGCCACAAGATCATCAGTGTGACCCCCAGTGGTAAGAACCAGCGGGCGGGCCAAACTGGCACATGTACGGTTGCCGCCTCCCAGTATTCCGCTCGTGCTGTCATTTTCATGGCTTGTGCAATAGCGGGGTCCAGCATGTATAAACCGTACACAATTCCGAAAGCGCAGCCGAATAGCTTGATTGCGGCGAGGGGGCGGCCTGTCATGCCTTGGGTGAACAATTCGACCTCAAGGTGAGATTCTGTACGTGTCACATTGCCCAGAGGCAGAAAGCATATGGCGGGCATGAAATAGGCTGCGACAAGCTCGAGCGTCATGGGGACTGGCGCATTAAAAACGTATTTGAGGACGACGTCCGACGCCACCAGGACCATCATTGCGCCCACGAGAAGGGCGGCAAATACTGCCGGTATTTTCGCAACCCAGTTTGCAATCTGTACCACCTTGGTCATCGCGGCTCCGATCTCTGACTTATGGCGTCGAATTAAATGAAGCGGGCTAAGAACCACTTCACGGCAAGCCAAAAACTGCGAGCACCCAAAGAGGCCGCCCGCAGTTCTCTTGGGAGGATCAGTTCGGCAATTTGGAGTAGATCTCCGTGCGCAGTGCCTCTTCGTAGGCGTCTTGATCCATGCCGATATCAGTCACGATGGCACTCCACTTTTCCACCAATGCTTCAAAGTCTGAAACCACCCGGTCTGCGACCTTTACGCCAGTACCTTCGGCGGTCGTGATGGCATCGGCGAAGGTGCCGCCGCGAAACTCTGCGATGAGTGTTTTGAATTCATCATCGGGCTCATAGATCTTCAAACCATTGGCTTTCGCCGCTTCAATCGCTTTATCCGCATCGGAAAGCGCTTCAAAGTTGATCTGCGCTACGAACGCCGGAAGCTCTTCAACGAAGGCAGCACGTTGGGCGTCGGAAAAGTCGTTCCAAACATCAAGGTTGAACAGGATATTGCCCGAGCTGATGTAATCGTTGATCGGCTCGTTGATCATCGACTTCACAAACTCACCCAGCTTGTATTCATCCAGCCAAGCGGCCGATCCTGTGCTGCAATCGGCTTGGCCGCGCTGCATGGCCTCGTACATCTCAGCTGTGGTTACTGATACGGGTACCGCGCCCATCTGTTGCATCAAGTTGGCTGGATTGCCTACAGCACGTACCTTTTTGCCCACCATATCAGCGGTCGAGGTTACTTCCGGCTTGCACATGATATAGTAGGGCGCAACCGCTGTTGTCGCTAGTAATTTGACGTTGTTGTTTTCATAGTCGGCAGTGCATTCTTGGCAGCTCAACAATTGCTGTTCGGTAACGGCAGCGGAATAGGCAAGCATGTCTTCATTAGAAGAAACCAAACGGCCGAAGTCAGAGAACATCGAAGCCGTTGGAATGCTGGATCGTAGGTATGCGTCGACGATCCCGCCTGCATCAACGGTTTGACTGCCGATCGTGTCCAGCATTTCAACCGGGCCGCCCATAGCGCCTGCCCAGAATGTCTCAAATGTGAGCTCTCCATCGGTTGCCTTCGAAACGCGGTCGAAATAAGCGACAGTTGCATCTCTGATCGAGCCTGCCGCCGGCAGGAAATGAGCATAGGTGATGTCACGGGCTGTCACGCTGGTCGCGCTTAGCGCGAAAGACGCGACTGTAATGGCAATGGTTTTTTTCAGGTACATAACGATCCTCCTTCGTTTTGATTGACCATCGCTGCGACGTAAACGCAGCGTCGGTGGCTCCGCTCTGCACCCGCAATTGCGGCTTGCATTCGGTAGCTGTATTTTTCCGATGTCGTCCTCCGTATCGCTTCGGACTACCAACCTCCCCGGTGGTCCGCGCGATGTTCTCCCTATAAGAAGCTTAGTAATTGCTTGTTATAAAGCAAGTATTTATTTGTGTGATCCTTTACGTGATGGGGTAGGGCACGAGTTTTCAAGCGTTTGAAAAGATACAGTAAAATTCTCGGTTGGAAGCAATCGACCTGTATCAGTCTCACTGCGGTCTGTGCGGTGGCAGCCTGCTTGGGGGTGAGTTTTGAATTGATTCCCCCTCCCAAGCGATGAGCCTTCCTTTGCATGCCAGTACGACGGTGCGCGTCACCAAGGCGTCAGGACATACCGCCCCCAGAACCACCGCTCGCCGACATCACTTGGCCGGTGACGTAGTCGGAAAGAGGAGAGCACAGGAAATAGACAAGGCCTGCGGCCTCGTCGATGTGACCGGCGCGACCCAGCGGGATCTGCTTGATCTCGCGCGGCTTATAGACGTCGCCTGTTTCAGTTTCGTGGTCTATGCCCATTGCCTGTAGCGTCTTGACCGGCACGCCCAAGTTCACCTCTTCTCCCCCAACCTTAATCTGGTTCTGTTCGCTTTGAGGCAGGCCGAGACGGGTCTGGATGACGCCGAAGGCGGCGGAGTTCACGCAGATCTTACGCGGCCCCCATTCTTTGGCGAGAGATTTGGTGAGCCCGATCATCCCGGCCTTTGCTGCAGAGTAATTAGATGCGCCGATGTTGCCAAAAGACGCGGCAAGCGATGACACGTTTACGACCTTACGCATGACCTCGCGGCCTGCCTTGGCGTCTTCGGCGGCGGCAGCGAACATGACGGGCGCTGCGGCCTGAAGCACCCGGAATGGCACTGTCATATGGATGTCGAGCATGGCCTGCCATTGCTTTTCGGTCATCTTGTGAAACATCGCGTCCCAATGGTATCCGGCGTTGTTGACCACGATATCCACACCGCCGAACGCATCGACAGCGGTGTCGATCAGCGCTTTGGGCACCTCGGGGTCCAACAGGTCACCGACATGCGCTTTTGCGTTTGCCCCCAACTCCTGTTCCACCTTCGCGGAAGCTTCACCATCGACATCGGCGAACACGACCTTTGCACCGTGATTTGCCAGTATTTTCGTGATGGCATAGCCGATGCCCTGTGCGCCGCCGGTAACGACCGCAACTTTTCCCTCAAGCGTGTTCATGGTCATTTTCCTTTCCAGACAGGATCACGTTTTTCAGCAAAGGCAGCGAGGCCTTCTTTGAGATCGTCAGAGGCCAGAACCGGCTTGATAATCTCTTCTTGAATGCGCCAGCCGGCCTCATCGCGCCATTGCTCCGTGGCGGAGCGGTGAGCGATCTCCTTTGAGGCCACCGTGGCGAGAGGTCCGTTGCGTACGACAAGGGCCGCGTATTCCATCGCCCCTTCAAGGGTTTTTCCCGGTTCCACCAGTTTGTTGACATAGCCAAAGCTGTGCATGTCCGCGGCAGAGCGGGGCTCGGCCGTGATGATCATCTCCATCGCGATGTTGTGCGGGACGCGGTGGGGCAGGCGGAAGCAACCCCCACCAATCGCGACCAGCCCGCGTTTGGCTTCGGCCAAACCGAACACCGCGCTGGTCGATGCCACGACGATGTCACAGCACAAGGTCAATTCCATACCTCCGGCCAGCGCCTGACCCTCGACCGCGGCAATCAGAGGCTTTCTCGGGGGGCGATTCATGATTCCGAAACCGCCGCGTCCCTTCGTGACCGAGCGCTCACCCTTTGCTGCCGCGATAAGATCTTGGCCAGCGGAAAAGGTTGGCCCATTCGCTTGGATAATTGCGCACCTCAGATGGATGTCTTCTTCGTAACGGTCGATGATCGACTCCATCTCCTCGGACATTGCGAGATTGAAAGCATTTCGTGCATCGGACCGATCAAGCGTAATGATCAGAACGTGCCCGTCGGTCTCCGTCTTTATATAGCTCATCTTATCTTCCTCATGTTATTGTGGCGCGGAGATACGAGAAGGTTCGCGCAAGAAACGGGCAGAAGGGTAGGCACACTGCCTACTTTGGGCGATATCGATTGCGTGGCGTAACCGCCTTGCTGTGCTTTCAAGGGTAGCTTGTTAGGTGAGGCGCAATTTCAATGCGGAACATGGGGTTGCTCCGATGAAGACACTGTTTTCCTATATCGCGTTCATGCTGCCCTCCCAAACACCACTCAGCCATTTTACTTACTTGCTACCAAGCAAATAATGTGCGCGTCAAGGCTGTACCTGAAGATCAGCGCTTTAGAGTGAATTAACGCTTTCATTCCTTTTGTGAGAAAGGGTGCCTGACTGGCTTGAAAATCTCACGCCAGGTAATAAACTTGCTTGTTATATGGCAAGTTTATAGCTTAAACCGAAAGCGAATCTGGGAGGATTAAGTGATGAGTAATGTTGCCGCGGAACCTGTAATCGTCAGTCGAAGGGGGGCTGTACTACATCTTATTCTGAATCGACCCCAAGCATTGAACGCCGTCGATGCAAGCGTTATTAAGGCTATGCGCACGGCATTACGTGCGGCCCAGAATGATGCTGACGTCAGGGTGGTCGCGATCTCAGCGGTACCTGGCCGCGCTTTCGTGGCAGGCGCTGACATCAAGGAAATGCTGCCCAATGGCCCCTCCGATGCCGAGGGCATGGTTAGGGACATTCGTACCCTCTATTCTGCGATCCACAATTTTCCCCGCCCCGTCATAGCGTTTATTGACGGTCTTTGTTTTGGCGGTGGGGTTGAGCTAGCGATTGCGTGTGATCTGCGGATTGCGACGGACCGTTCACAGTTCGGACTGCCAGAAGTAACACTGGGGATCCTTCCCGGAGGAGGCGGAACAGCGCGTCTGGCAGCGATGATCGGCGTAAACGCTGCCCGCAGGCTTTGCATGACTGGCAAAGCAATCGATGCTTCCGAGGCGCTGCGCCTTAACCTAATCGACGAACTGCAAGAAGCCGATGACTTCGAAAAGACGACCGAAGAGCGTCTAGCTGCCTTCGCAGAAATGAGCCCGACGGCCCTCTCCCGCATCAAACGAATTTTTCGCCGGATCATCGATGATGCCTCTGAGACCCTAGATGAAGTTGAGGCCTACGCAGTCGCGCAGTGTTTCGCGGGCGAGGATCAGAAGGAAGGCATGACGGCCTTTATCGAAAAGCGCAAACCTGTGTTTACTGGGCGCTAAGTGATCGGTGCCGAGCCTTGGCTCCGCCCGCGCAACGATCGAGCGCGTCCTGATAGGAAAATGCGGTGCGGGAAAGCTCGCGCAGGCAACGTTCGTGTCGCTCTTACCATTTTTCGGTTCGCAGTGATGTTCGCGCGCCAACTGTGCAGTCCTCCCGCCGCTTACAATTGCGCATGGCCATAGGGGATGGCGCCGGTCCTAGGCAGGGAGGCCTGTGACCTAATTTCAAGTTTCCGCGAATAGATTCCGGATCAGCAGGAGATGACAGTTCAATGACTTATATTCCAGACGCCAAAGAGCACATGTTGGTGTTGCGGGAGACGGCTACGATGACCGAAGCCGTTTCGGGTGTTGATGATGAAACACTGGTATCCATATTGGATGGGGTCGGAAGTTTTGCGCAATCTGGCTGGGGTGACCTGAACGCAATAGCTGACACTGTCGGTGCCCGCATTGAAGGGTCTGAGGTGACAATGCCTCCGGGACTTCCCGATGCCTATGCAAAGTATGTTTCGGCAGGGTGGGGCACACTACCGCTGGCTGAGGGTTTCGGCGGGCAGGGTTTGCCATTCAGCCTGGCAATGGCCGTGCAGGAGGTCCTTGGTACCAGCAATTTTGCGCTCACATCCTGTACCACGCTGACTGCCGGAGCGATCGAGGCGATACTCCATCACGGCAGCGATGCGCAAAAGGCAGTGTATCTACCGCGTCTCGGTACAGGGGAATGGACAGGCACGATGAACCTGACCGAACCGCAGGCAGGCACCGATGTTGGCGCACTCAAGACAACGGCCACGCCTCTTGAAGACGGAACATGGTCCATCAGGGGTACGAAGATCTTCATTTCTTTTGCAGACCACGACCTGACGGACAATATCGTCCATTTGGTATTGGCCCGGACGCCGGGCGCTCCGGCTGGCACAAAAGGCATATCGCTGTTTCTTGCGCCGAAGTTTCGGGCCGATGACGACGGTGAGTTTACGGTAAGAAATGGCATGAATGTCGTCTCAATCGAACACAAGGCCGGTTTCCATGCTTCGCCGACCTGTGTCGTCGCTTTCGGTGAATCCGAGCCCTGTATCGGTGAATTGATAGGCAAAGAAAACGAAGGCATGCGAGCCATGTTCACGATGATGAACAGTGCCAGAATTGGTGTCGGACATCAGGGCGTTCAACTGGGAGAGGCAGCGACGCAGAAGGCGGTCGCTTATGCCCAAGAACGCATTCAGGGCCGCCGCAATGGGCAGCCGGTGCCAATTATTGAGTTCCCAGATGTGCGGCGCATGCTCCTGCGGATGAAATCTTTGACTCAAGGAAGCCGCGCGCTCTTGTTTTATGCTGCGGGGTGTTTGGACCGGGCCGCGGCGGGCGACGAGAAAGCAGCGCAACGTCTCGAATTGATGACACCGCTTGCCAAAGCCTACGGCTCGGAAGTCGGTGTGGAAATTGCGAGTTTGGGCATGCAGGTTCACGGCGGTATGGGATACATTGAGGAGACGGGTGCAGCGCAATATTGGAAAGACGCCAGGATTGCTCCAATCTATGAGGGGACCACCGGCATTCAGGCCGCCGACCTGGTTGGACGCAAATTAGCTATGGAGGATGGAGCGGCCTTTGCAGCGCTGATCTCCGACACGCGGGCCTCGGCAAAACATCCCGAACTGAAGCGGCTGATCGACCTATGCGAAGATGTCGCGGACCGCTACGCGACGGCCTCTGCCGATGACCGGCTCGCAGGCAGCTATTCTTTTTTGATGATGGTTTCCGTGGCGGTCAGCGGCTGGTTGCTGGAACGGCAGCTCGAAGCGGTAACAACAGATGATTTCGGCAAATCGAAAGCAGTCGTCGTAAGGTTCTATCTCGAACATTTGGTACCAGAGGCTGCTGGTTTGTGGGCTTCGGCGACTGCTGGCTCGGAGTTGCTGTATGAGCTTGCCGCAGAAGCCTTCTAGGTGATCAGACTGCGACCTTTAAAAGCAAACGGCCCGGACAACATCCGGGCCGTTTTCGTTTGCGAAGAGGCAAATTGCTATTCTGCCAGCATCGCGCGAACTGCCTTGCGATCCGGTTTGCCGATGGCGGTCAGCGGGATCGCGTCTACAACATGGATTGCCTTGGGCGCATAAACCGGCCCCTTCTTGTCTTTGACAAAGGCCGACAATGCTGAACTGTCTATCGTGCATCCTTCGCGCTGTACCACAACAGCCGTAACGGCTTCCCCCCATTTGTCATGCGGCATGCCGACGACGGCTACATTGGCAACATCCGGATGGCTTGCAAGTGTGTCTTCAACTTCACGCGGATAGACATTGAAGCCGCCGGAAATGATCATGTCCTTCTTCCGGTCAACTAGATAGAGGTACCCTTCGTTATCCTCGCGCGCCATGTCGCCGGTATGTAGCCAACCTGAGCGGAAGACTTCAGCGGTCTCTTCGGGCCGGTTCCAATAACCATCCATCACCATTGGGCTGCGAATGCACAGCTCACCTACCTCACCGCGGGCGACAGGTTGATCGTTTTCATCAAGTATCGCGGTTTGAACGGCCGCGGTCGGGTGCCCGCAGGACGCCAGCAATTCGGGTCGCGCCGGGTCATGGTCTTCGCGCCGCAGGATGCTGATTTGTAAAGGTACTTCTGTCTGGGCGTATCCTTGCATAAAGACCGAGCCGAAAAAGCCGAGCGCTTGTTCTAGGCGGGACGGCGAAATGGGCGAAGCACCGTAGATCACAAGCTCCAACGACTTCATCTTTTCGGCGACCACATCAGGGTGATCAAGCAGTGCGTATATCATTGTCGGCACAATAAATGTCGCTGTAATCTTGTGCTCGAGAATGGTCTCCTGAAATCCTGTCGGCGTAAAGCCATTGGCCATGACCACCATCCCGCCCCGAAGCAGAACGGGAAGGACCAGCAAGCCAGCTGCATGGGAAATAGGGGCCACAATCAGCATGCGCGTTTCGGCCGGCCATTCATATTCGCCCAAGACGGTCTGAACGCTGTTCACGAAAGACGGGTGGCGGTGGATGACGCCCTTGGGCATGCCGGTCGTTCCGCCCGTGTAAACGACACAGACGATCTGCGTTGAATCAAGCGTTGGGGATAAATCTTCGGGCGTCTGTCCGTCGGCAAGTGCGCAAATGTCGGTGTGACCCTCGGAAGGTCCCAGAGTCGCAATCCTGCATGCTTTTGAAAGTGGCTCGATCCGCCCAGCATAGGCTGTCGGCTCAACGACCAAGAGGTCGATTTCGGCATCACCCACGATGAACAAGTGGTCGTCGAGGCTCCCCATCGGATGGAGAGCGGTATAACGTACCCCCATGCACATGGCGGCAGCCATCACGCTGTAGGCTTCGATGGTATTCGTGACGAGCAGCCCCACGGCATCACCGCTTTTGAGGCCAAGCGCTCCGAGCACCGATTTATACTGCGAAATTCTCGCACCAAGTTCTCGATAGGTTAGCTTGTTCTTTCCGTCGGAAATCGCGGGTCTGTCGCCAAAGCGGCGAGTCGCCCGATCAAGTAATTCGCCCATCGTGCAGGTCGAGTTTTGGGTCGTGTTCATTGCAAGTCCTCCATTGTGCCAGCAACTGACACGATCCTCCCCGTGTCTCGCCAACTTGCTTGCTGACTATCAAGCAAGTATTATTGTAGGGATCTGCAACCCGTCAAGAAGTATCGTCTGCTAATTGCGGCCTTTGCTTCTTTACCGCTGAACAGCCTTCTTCCGCGCCGTTAGCTGGACGGCCAGCAAATTAATCCGTACATTGAATTGCATGCATCAGCAGAAGGGTACATTGCCCACGCAGCGGTTCAGATTTTGAGCCGCTGCTCACACCGACAAGAACTGGGTTTTAAGATGGCGGCAGACGTAAAGACGAAGAAGCGTAGAACTCAGGGGGAACGTCGAGAGGAAGCCGAGTCAAAACTTATTGAGGCCGCGACGGTTCTGGTGGCGACAAAGGGCTTTGATGGTTTCTCGCTTGCTGAGGTCGGTGATCTGGCAGGCTATAGTCGCGGTTTGCCCGGCCATTATTTCGGGTCAAAGATTGAGCTGCAAAACCGAGTGGCTGAACATATCGTTTCAGAATTTTACAAAGATGCTGCAGATTTGCCGATCCGAAAACGAGGTCTTCAAAGGGTCAACGACCTTATTCGGCACTATATCAAAGTGTCCAAACTCGAGCGTGTCAAAGCGCTGACCTTCTTGTTTACCCAGGCACAAATCGAGGACAGCCTGAAGAAGACGATGACACGGTTGCACAATCAGGCGATTTCGACACTTAAGCAGGAAATCGAAATTGGCATCGAAAACGGCAGTATTCGCGGGGATGTCGATCCATTGCTTCAGGCCGGTGTCATCTATGCATTCCTGCGCGGGCAGTTGGCGTTTGCAGTGCTCGACCCGAGTTATGAAACAGTCTCTCTGGGGGAGACCTTCATCGCTAACCTTAAGCAGTCCATTCAGGCCTAGTAATCTAAAGCCCGTCATGGCGGACCCAGATAAAAATGGGGAAGCCTGCGGAATAATAAACTTGTCAAACAGCAAGCAAATTTATAGAGCTATATTTGAGGATAGGCGTAGGGGGAGGCACCATGACCGAAGAAGCGCTTGCATTGTTTCAAAGCGAGGGAACAGACCAGTTGCCGGACAACCCTGCCCTGATCGGTGGGGGCTGCGATGATTGCGGGTATGTGTTTTTTCCGATGCAGCGATATGGCTGCGAAAAATGCGGGTCGACGGCTTTGCGCGTGAAGAAGCTGACTGGGCGGGGCACTTTGATTGCTTCTGCCTTTGTGCATATGCCTGTCGGCACCCCTCACGAGGGCCCTTTTTGGGTTGGATCGATCCAAACAGATGATGGTGCGATCCTACGGTCTATTTTGCAGGTTTCCGAGGGTGCCGTATTAAAACCGGGGACGCCAATGATCACGAAACTTGTTCCCGAAACGCGCCCAAACCACGGCGCGCAAGACCTGCGTTTCATGCCGGCGGCAGATTAAGGATCAGCACATGGCCAAACTTATCAGCGATCTTCGCCCTGTCTACGTCGTCGGCATCGGCTTCCACCCCTACCAGCGGAGCAGCGAAACGAGCTATGTACAGCTCGGGCTGACCGCCGTTCGCGAAGCGTTAGCAGATGCTGGGGTGTCGTGGGAAGATGTTGAGTCTTCCTATGTGGCGCATGCACTACTGGGCATGGCGGCTGGCCGCCCGATGCTGCGCCATCTCGGCGATAGCGGCCGCCCCATTGTACACATTGAAAACGCTTCTGCTTCGGGGTCGGCCGCGGTACGGCACGCCTGTATGGAGGTAGCCTCTGGCATCAGCGATGTCGTTCTGGCGGTCGGCGTTGACAAGCGGGAACGCCCCGAAGTTTATCGCGCCAGCACCGGATTGCCGGATCTGGCAGAGGACAGCATCCTTCCCTTTACCCATTTCGCCCTGCTGACGGACGAATACGTGCATAAATATGGTGTGACCCCCGAAGACATGGCGCTGGTCGCCGTGAAAAATCACGCAAACGGTGCGAAGAATATCAATGCCCAACGTCAAAAGGTCCGCACGATCGAAGAGGTGATGAGCCGACCGATCTCTGGCTCGATTACTGCTTTGCAATGCACTCCAATCGGCGAAGGCGGCGCGGCGGTCATTCTTGCCTCCGAAGAGGGTATTAAGCGACTGGGGCTGGATATGGGCCGAGCCGTTCGGATTGCATCCTCCGCAGCGGGCAGCGAACGGGCGGGCAACAATCTGAATCCCGACACCGCGCTTACGGCTGATATCATGCGACTTGCCATCGCTCAGGCTCAGATCGCGGCGACGGATCTGGAGATTTTAGAAGTGCATGACGCCTTTTCGGTCGAAGAACTGCTCTATGCTGAAGCGATTGGCATCTGCAAACCGGGACACTACGTACCGATGCTGAAAGAAGGCGCATGGAATATTGGCGGTCACTGTGCCGTCAGCCCTTCGGGCGGATTGCTTGCCATGGGTCATCCTGTTGGCCCCACAGGCATCGGGCAGGTGGGCGAGATTACCCGGCAGCTTCGTGGGGAGGCAGGCGCGCGCCAGCATAAAAACGCCAAGACCGGACTCGCTCATATGGTGGGGGTGGGTGCCGTTTGTTACGCGCATGTCCTGATGAAATAGACCATACTATAATATGTGAGGTGCGCGGGCGAGTTCAGGTTGCCTGCCACCACGCGACGCCCTGGGCGTCGATCTTGCGTGTGGCCTGACCACGCGTCCGCAAGCAATGCAGATTGGCCAATGCTTCGCCGGCGGCAAGGCCGTAAATGCTTTCCGTCACCTCACGGTTAAATAGAACCGTGAAAAGGTCGATGACCCGCCTAGGCTCTTGGATTTCCGCAAGCGCATTTTTCAGGTCTTGTTCATGTCCATCGATCAGCGCGTCGATGCGCGCGTGCAATCCGCGATAGGGGTCACCGTGCGAAGGAAGCACTAACACGTCATCCGGAATCTCTGATTTTATCCGCGCCAGACTGCTGAGCCAATTCGTCATTGGATCCGCTTCGGGATTGTGTGCGCGGACCGATACGTTTGGTGTGATTTTTGGCAACACCTGGTCGCCCGCGATGAACAATCTTCTTTTATGATTGTAGAGACAAGCGTGTTCCGGCGAATGGCCGGAACCTATGACAACCTGCCATGCATCACCGCCCAAGGTCAGCTTGTCACCTGCCGCAATGCGCTCAAATTTCTTCGGTGGCGTGCAGACTAGCCCGCTATAGGAACGTTGAAGTTCCATATTCGCCTCGATCAACGCATCACTGCCGCCGGCCGCGCGAAAGAATGCTGTCTGGCGGGCATCGCGTTCCTGCGACATGCCCATGGCCAGTGCAACCAGTTCCGTTTCCTCTTTCATGGTAATCAGGACTGGCGCACCACTGCATCGGCTGATCCATCCGGCCAGACCCCCGTGATCAGGGTGCCCATGCGTCAGAACTAAGCTGTTCACAGTTTGCGACTGAATGGTGCTCGCAAATATTTCATTCCACGCTGCGACGGTTGCAGGTGAATCGATGCCCGTATCGATAATGTCCCAACATACTTCATCATGGAACAGCCAAATGTTGACTGACTTTAGACCGCCGCCAACCGGCATTCTCGCCCAGAGAAGATTGTCCAAAACCTCAATGGTGGAACCGTCACCGATACATGGGACATTCTCACCGAACGGGAAGCTCAATAACTTTTCGGTTCCGGCTGAAGATTCCGCTTGGCAATCCATTCTGGTTTATCCTCACTCTGCGCGCTTAAGGTCAAATACAACTATACTTACTTACCATCAAGCAAATAACTAAGGTGGCTGGAATCAGGGCAGCCCAAGGCTGCGATAGGGGAGGATAACATGGACATTAAAAACACCGCCGCGATTGTCACCGGGGGCGCCTCAGGGCTGGGCGCGGCGACCGCATCACTTTTGGCGAAGCGGGGGGCAAAGGTCGCATTGTTCGACGTTAATGCTGAGCTTGGCAATCAACTCGCCGATGAGATTGGCGGGTCATTCCATTCTGTCGACGTCACTGATCCTGAGATGGTGAAAGGCGCAGTTCAGGATGCAGAAGGATTACATGGGAAAGCGCGCATCCTTGTCAATTGTGCAGGGATCGGTCCGCCAGCAAAGGTGTTGAATCGAGATGGGTCACCCTTGCCGCTGGAAGACTTTGCAAAGGTTATCCAGATCAACCTGATCGGAACGTTCAATGTTCTGTCTCATTTCGCAGCCCGGCTCTATGAGGCTGAGCCCGTCGGGGAAGAACGCGGCGTTATCGTCAATACCGCTTCGGTTGCAGCATTTGAAGGCCAGATTGGACAGGCGGCTTACTCCGCCTCCAAATCCGGTGTCGCCGGTATGGCTTTGCCGATTGCACGTGAGTTTGCGCGATATGCAATTCGTGTGAATACGATCGCGCCGGGGCTATTTCTAACGCCGATGTTGGAAACGCTTCCGCAAGAAGCACAAGATTCACTAGGCAAACAGGCGCCTTTCCCCAGCCGTTTGGGCAAACCCGAGGAATACGCTCAGATGGTGGAAGCCATCATCTCAAACCCCATGTTGAACGCCGAGACGATCCGATTGGACGGTGCAATTCGGATGGCTCCGAAATGAAGGGCGTAGGCCCGGTCAAAGCTGATGAAATCGCCGCACGAGTCGAAACCTTTGTTCGGGAAAAAGTAGTACCTTACGAGTCCGACACGCGTCGCGATCATCATGGCTGCCCATCTGAGGAGCTCGTGATTGAACTGCGCGCCAGAGCCAAAGAGGCAGGGGTTTTGACCCCCCATATCATGGCGGATGGCAGTCACTTATCTCAACGGGAAACCCTTGTGGTTCTGCACAAAAGCGGCCTCTCACCGCTTGGACCCTTGGCGTGCAATACAGCCGCGCCAGACGAAGGCAACATGTACCTGCTCGGCAAAATCGGTAGTCCTGAAATCAAAAAACGGTTTCTTGATCCGTTGGTCGCAGGAGCGCGGTCGGCCTTCTTTATGACAGAGCCCGCATCGTCAGGTGGGGCAGGGTCCGATCCAAAGATGATGCAAACGGCTTGCCGGCGCGACGGCAATCACCGGGTCATCAATGGCACAAAGGCGTTCATCACCGGTGCGCAGGGCGCAAAGGTGGGGATCATTATGGCAAAGGCCGAAGAGGGCGCTTGTCTGTTTCTTGTCGATCTGCCGAACCCTGCAATCGAAATCACACACATCCCCAACACGATCGATACCTCAATGCCCGGCGGCCACGCTGTCGTTGAGATCAAGGATCTGCGCGTACCCGAAGATCAGATGTTGGGTGAACCCGGTGACGGGTTCAAATATGCGCAAATCAGACTAAGCCCGGCACGACTATCGCATTGCATGCGCTGGCTTGGCGCTTGCACCCGCGCACAGGAAATCGCGGTCAACTACGCCAATAATCGGAAGGCGTTCGGCAAAACGCTGATCGACCACGAGGGTGTAGGCTTCATGCTGGCAGAAAATCACATCGACCTGCGACAGGCATGGCTGATGATTGATTGGTGCGCGGGCGTTCTGGATGAGGGGAGTCTAGGCACCGTCGAAAGCTCTATGGCGAAGGTGGCCGTATCTGAGGCTTTGATGCGCATCGCAGATAAATGCGTCCAGGTCATGGGGGCTTCGGGTGTCTCCGGCGATACCATCGTCGAGCAGGTCTTCCGGGAGGTTCGCGCCTTTCGCATTTATGACGGTCCAACGGAGGTTCACAAGTGGAGCCTCGCTCACAAAATACGCCGCGACTGGAAAGCCGCGCAAGAAAACCATGAGGCCTTGAATGGACACCAGAACTCATAATGGAGAACGAAATGGCAGACGCATATATCGTAGCGGCAGGTCGGACAGCAGGGGGCAGACGCGACGGCAAGTTATCGCAGTGGCATCCAGCGGATTTGGCAGCTGAAGTACTCAACGCACTTGTAGATCGCTCCGGCATTGATCCGACAGCGGTCGACGACGTCATCATGGGCTGCGTTACACAAGCGGGCGAACAGGCACTTCAGGTCGGCCGCAACGCGGTCTTGTCGTCAAAGCTGCCCCAGACCGTTCCGGCGGTCACCATTGACAGGCAATGCGGAAGTTCGCAGCAGGCGGTGCAGTTCGCGGCACAGGCAGTTATGTCGGGCACACAGGATGTGGTTATCGCTGCAGGGACCGAAAGCATGTCGCGGGTGCCCATGTTCTCGAACATGATGCTGCACAAGAAAGCAGGCATCGGCGGTAGCGCCTACAGCCCGCGCGTATTGGAAAAATACGGAGTCGATAATTTCAGCCAGTTTGATGGCGCCGAATTAGTGGCCAAGAAGTACGGATTTGACCGGACGACATTGGACCGATTTGCGCTGGAAAGCCATCGTCTGGCAGCAGTTGCCGATGATGCCGACGCATTCGTCGAGGAAATCGTACCGGTTGACGTAGACGGCACCCCCCACCTGCAAGATGAGGGTATCCGCCGCGAAGCGACACTCGAGGGGTTGGCTGGACTGAAAACCCTGACAGAGGGTGGTGTAATCACCGCCGGGAACGCCAGCCAGATTTGTGATGGTTCCTCAGGGGTTATGATTGTGTCGGAACATGCGCTGAAAAAATATGGCCTAACGCCCTTGGCACGGATCGTCGGTATGTCAGTCACGGCGGGTGATCCAGTCATCATGCTGGATGAACCTGTCGCAGCGACCCGAAAAGTGCTCAATCGGGCAGGCATGTCTCTGGACGATATTGATCTCTTCGAAGTTAACGAAGCCTTTGCACCCATCCCTTTGGCATGGCTCAAGGCAATGGGTGCTGATCCAGAAAAGCTGAACGTCAATGGAGGCGCTATCGCTTTGGGCCATCCATTAGGCGCTAGCGGAACGAAGTTGATGACCACGCTTATCTACGCTCTTAAAGCCCGCGGCAAACGCTACGGTTTGCAGACCATGTGTGAAGGTGGCGGGATCGCAAACGCCACGATCATTGAGGCGCTTTGACGGGTCGCCGGTTAAAAAGTGCTCTGCGCAGAATACTGTATTGGTATCTGCGCAGGGCCCTATAGCGGAAACTCGATGCGGCTCCCCCTGCGGCGTTTGCTCGCAAAGGGGGCTGACGGTGACTTACAAGAGCCAGTTTGCATCGGCTTTAGGGATCGCTTCTGAGAAGGACATTTCGTGAATGATCTTGCCGGTGGCGACCTCGGGACCGTTTGCGAGCGGTACTGTTATCCTAATGTCGCCGCCCAGACGGATATAGCCTGGTTGCGCGGTGTTTTCATTCGGTTGCTGGTCGGAATTGAGCGCGTCGCTCAAGAGGTGATTGCCTGAAATTTCGATACGGATCATGTCTCCATTGTAGGGTGCCTCGATCAGGAAGCCGTCAGGCCAACCGTTGCCGGACTGCGGGCCGACATGGATTTCACCAACGAAACTGTCCTCAAATTCACCGGTGCTGAGCAGGATTTCACTGTCTTTTGCCAACATGAACTTGCAGACGACCTTGTTGCCGTAATCCGCGTTGTGTTGAATATACGAGAAGTTAAGCGTGAAATCTCCGCATTCCGCACGGCCCCAGTGCCACGCTTTGAGAACACCTTCGATACCGGCATTACCCCAATTGTGGTCGTGATAACCGTGACCATCCTCGATAGCGATTGTTTCGCCCGCGACCTGAATAGTGCCGTTCACAACTGCGCGCGGTGCGGGCACGACATGCGCGTTAAACACCGTCAGCGCCTCGTCGAAATACATCGCACCGGAACCGGCACGCCAGGACTCAACGGTTGCAACAAGCTCTAGGTCGACGACCACATCATCATGTTCGGCATGTAGCTGCCAATTCGGGTAGCGGCCTTTACACCAGTTATTGCCCAGCTTTACGTCGCAATGCTCTTCGGACGCGATGAAGTCCACACCGGGGAAGGGCACTTGGAAATCGCGGTTGGTGCCGTCGGGGAGTTCGACGTTCAACATCAACATCGGCGGTAGGTCAGGGTTGTCCAACATGATTAACGGGCGGTCCATCAGGATCACCGCGGCCTTGAGGCCTGACTGGGTGAACAGATCAAAATACCACCATTCGTAATGGCGCGGGTTTCCGTCATTGTGATAGCCGTCGTCGCGATCTGTCACGACTTCTTGGGCGGCCTGGTCGTACAGACCCGGTGCCTCATAGTTACCAATGACGCGCTTTGGCGCTTGGGCAGTCGCGATGGAGCACAGGCCAGGTACAAGCACGAGGCCCGCTCCGAACGCGCTTGAAGTCAAAAAGAATCTTCGGGAGAGTTCCATGGTCTTTCCTCTTGGAATCGTTAAGTAAGTTGATCAGCTCTGAGCCCGGTTCATTAGCTTCGCGTATTTTTTGAGGAACAGATCATTGCCCTTCATCTTGCTGGTCAGGAAGTCACCAGCAGTGAAGAAACCAAGGAAGGAATTCCCCTGTTTGGGGCCAAGCGGCACAAGGATCGGTGCCTTGCTGCCCCATGGCTTATATGGCTTCATGTCTTCGACCGATTGTCCCGCTGCCAATCCGGACAGCGTCGTCTTTAGCCATGGCAACTGGCGACTTGCGGCGACAATGGTCATCCCGTCGCCTGCATCCGCGACATCGCCGGCCGCGAACACATTGGGCAGCGACGATGGGCGCATCCACGGGTCGACCTTGATCCGGTTCGCCGTCGTTTTCTGGACACCGGCAAGCGTTTCAAGCACCTCGGAATTCGCGCGCGATCCGATAACCGGAAAGATCAGGTCGAAGTCGTGCTGTGAGCCATCGGCGAGTTGCAGGGTGCCCGCATAAGGCTTGGTCATGCTTTGCAGGTTCTCCGCCCTCTGACCAAGAATGAGCGTGACGCCAGCCTTGCGCAGTTTCGCAGCCAAAGAGGTGCCCAGCTTTGACGGCATCGTCGGGAACAATGTCTCGTCGCTTGAGATCAGTGTCACCCTCTTGTCCGGCATGGCATAGGCGATTTCGCCCGCAAGCTCGGTGCCAACGGCACCAGCCCCGACAATGCCGATGCGCCGCGCCGCTTTGAGTTGCTGGTGAATGCGCTGGTTGTCGGCCTTAAGGCCCGCGATATCGGCGCCTTGAGGCTTGAATGGCATGGCGTTGCCAGATCCGGTGGCAACAACGATTTGATCCGCCTCTACCCGACTGCCGTCCTCCAACGTAATACTGTCCGCGTCTATGGATTTCGCCTTGAAGGCGATTACCTTGCCGTTCGTGAGCAGCCGATCATAGGGAATAAGGGCGCGATCCAGCAGCGAAGGGTCGACAACCGCGCGGATCATGGCCGGCGCGTGAACGAAATGACTGCGCGGTTCGATCAATGTGACTTGTGCGGTGTCGTCGAGAGACTTCGCGAGTTCGGCGCCTATGTACCCGCCGCCGACAATGGCAATTTTCTGTGACATGATTTCTAACCTCTTGGGGGCCTTACGGCGTAATTTTATGATTTGTGGGCGGCGTGATCGGCGGGATAGGTGATCTGTCCGAATTTCCCGGCGCGATACTCGCGGAATGCCTCGGTCAGCTCGTTGTCGCTGTTCATGACAAACGGGCCGCGCATGGCGATGGGGTCGGTGATCGCCTCACCGCCAAACAGCAGCAGATCGAGCGGTTCAACAGCCGGGTTGGTGATCTCCAACGTCCCATTCGGGGCGTCCAATCCGATGAGGGTATGCGCATCGATCTTGGTATCACCGACCACGGCCCCTTGCGTTGGCAGGAATCCAGCGACAGGCAGACCAGCCTGCAAGGCGATATCAACCGTCGCAAGCGGCTCAATTCTGACGTGCCAGATAAATTCGCCCGCATAGGTGGGGATGGGCGAGGAGTGCCCGTCATAAGCGCCAAGCAGAACTTTGACCTCCCCACGTCCCCCCGCGAGTCCTACAACGGGCAGGTCCGGGGATGAGACGGGCATGTATTGCGCGGGCTCGTTTTTGTTCGGCGCAGGCAGGTTGATCCAGAATTGAAAGGAATGCAGCACCCCGCCATCACGGCGCAGGGGCGTGGCGAGCATTTCGTCATGGATAATGCCGTTGCCCGCGTTCATCCATTGCACGCCTCCTGCTGTCACGGTGCTGTTGTTCCCCAGGCTGTCGAAATGGGTCATCGCCCCTTCCATGACATAGGTGAATGTCACGATACCCCGATGGGGGTGGGCGAAGCTGCCATCGGGCTCGGGCAACTCACCAGCAACAATTTCGCTCTTGGGCAGATGATCGAGAAGAAGGAACGGGCCGACCGCGTTCACAGCCCGGTTCGGAAGGGCTCGTGCGATGGTAAATGTACCGACTCGATCGGGCTGCGTTGGCTCTTGGAAAGAAACTTGTTTCATTGAATTGCTCCGGTTGTTGATCCAGTGATAAGCGAAGCGAAACCTGATTGATATTTATACTTTTTTAGTATCTACATAAAAAATTCTTAACTTGTGGTGCCTCATGAAACTCGATCAACTGAACGTCTTGCGCGCCGTTGTTGAAACCGGTTCGGTCAAAGGGGGCGCCGAACGCCTCAACCGGACGCAGCCAGCGATCAGCCAAGCGTTGAAGACTCTGGAATTTCAGACTGGGACCGAATTGTTTGATCGGTCGGGGTATCGGCTTGTACTCACACCGGTGGGCAAACGGGTCTATCTTCAATCCTTGCGCGTTTTGACAGAGGCTGAGGATCTGGGTCAATTGATCCAGCATTTCGAGAAAGGGCAGGAAGAAACGATCACAATCGCGGTGGATGCCAGCACCAACCTCAACGCGCTGACCCCCGTCTTATGCAAACTGCAAACGGATTTTCCCGAGACCCGTGTTGTCTTGCGCCCCGAGGTTTTGTCCGGCGCCATCGAGGCCGTAAAAACGGAGACCGCGGCAATCGCTATTTCGCCAATGTCCTCGATCATGCTTGAGGAAGAGGGCTGCGACTACATCCCTCTCGGGAAATCGATCTTGCGCAATGTTACGTCACCATCCCTTTGGGCTGAGATGGATCATCCCGAGCGGCTCTCGGACATGCGCCGTTTCCATCAGGTCATCGCGAGCGACAGCGGCCAAGCCGGAGGGCTGTTCGACCGCGAAATCGGCGTCCAGAAAGGCCAGCGCCGCTGGTATGTCAGCGACTTGCACACCAAGAAGCACCTACTGATCGCAGGTCTCGGCTGGGGCCGCCTGCCAGAACACATGATCGCGGAAGAGTTGGAGCAAGGGCTGCTATGTGAGATAGACTTGCCACACACACACCTTGCATTTGATGTTACAATCTATGCGTTTCGCCAAACACAACCGATTATCGGTTCCGTAGCGGAATTGCTATGGAGGGAATTCAAAGCCCTTTCATCGTAATGCCCAACTATCGTTCGATACTACCTATGATGACCGAACTCGCAGCGCGTATCTGCCATGACGATTCGTGGGGTCGCCCGACTGCAAGCTGTCCTTCCCCGGATTCCTGCAAGGTATCATAAAGGGGTGTCGGTCAACCCAGCGATCAGATCGACCAACGGGTGTGAACCCGCTTGGTGCAGGAACCGCTTATAGCGCCAATGCCACCGAACCAGTAGCCAGTGCCGCGTGCCTCAAGAGTTCAAACGCGATGTGGCCCGCCCGATCTGGGCGAGCCTCTTGATTAGAAACCTTCGGGCAAAAGACCTGCTGGCAAGTTCTGATAGCACACTGGGCGCAGGAAACGCCGGATCGACAGGGTGCCGACCGAGGTTGCTCCGAAGTTGGTCGATGCCGGGTAGGGCCCGCCATGAACCATGCTGTCCGCCACTTCGACGCCGGTGGGGAAGCCGTTGACCAGCAGGCGCCCGGCTTTGCGTTCGATGATTGGCATCAGACGCCGTGCAGTCTTAGTATCCGCGTCGTCCATTTGCAGCGTGATCGTAAGCTGGCCAGCCAGCCCCTTCGCGAGGCTCTCCATCTCTTCGACTGAACCGGTCCGAACGACGAGGCCAAGCGGGCCAAAGACCTCTTCCCCAAGCTCGTGATCCTGCAGATAGGCCGCGCTATCCGTTTCATAGAGGTTGGGCAGGGCGTTGCGGCCTTCGCTTTCGGTGGACAGGCGCGGCTGCACGGCATTGCGCCGATCAAACCGGGCCTTGCCGTCGCGGTACGCCTGCGCGATCCCGTCTGTCAGCATCACCTGCGCAGGTGCGTCTTGCAGGGCTGCGGTCGCGGCTTCGACAAAACTATCGCCTTCCGCGCCTTTCGGCACAACTGCGATGCCGGGGTTGGTGCAGAACTGGCCCGCGCCCATCGTCAGCGACCCGGCCCAGCCTTCGCCAAGGGCTTGGCCGCGCGCTTTACACGCCTCGGGCAACACGAACATCGGATTGACCGAGCCGAGTTCGCCGAAAAACGGGATCGG
>Ga0209345_10000716_pt1 | contig 42408 bp, 60 predicted proteins | sample Cruoilmetagenom7_FD_187294 | JGI IMG/M metagenome (GOLD analysis project Ga0209345, IMG submission 187294) | Oil polluted marine microbial communities from Coal Oil Point, Santa Barbara, California, USA - Sample 7 (SPAdes) (version 2) | ecosystem: Environmental > Aquatic > Marine > Oil seeps ...
TGACAATCTTCCTCTATCCCTGGGCGGTGAATTTAAAGCAGCTCGGGCTCTTCGGCTTGGTTGCTATGGTGGTTTTCGTCCTTGTTGTCAGTTTGGGTTATTTCTACGCCTGGAAGAAAGGTGTTCTGGAATGGAAATAGAAGGTTACCTGCCCGCTGAACTTGATCGTGCCGAAGGGGAGGCCGTTGAGAACTTGAAGGCTCGCTCAAGTGAAGTAATCCCTGACCCCGACAGGTGGCTGGAGCAAGAACCAAGTCATAATGTGGTGATAACCTCGATCGATGCCCTGCTTAACTGGGGGCGGCGCTTCTCAGTTTGGCCGGTAAACTTTGGGCTGGCTTGTTGTGCTTTTGAAATGATTGCTACTGCTGCCTCCCGATTTGATATCTCCCGCTTTGGTATGGAACTCTTCCGCGCCTCGCCGCGTCAAGCTGATTTGATGATCGTGGCAGGAACAGTGACCTGGAAAATGGCCCCAGCATTAAGGCGAATTTATGATCAGATGCCCGAGCCCAAGTGGGTGCTGGCTATGGGTTCTTGCGCCATTAGTGGTGGTACCTTTGCTCACTCTTATAGTGTTGTGCCCGGGGTTAATCACCTTGTTCCCGTTGATGTCTATGTGCCCGGATGTCCACCACGCCCCGAGGCATTACTTCACGGCTTGATGATGCTGCATCAAAAAATCAATAAGATGACCATTGCTGAGCAATTGCCCCAGATCGATATTAAATCCATATTAAGGTCGGTGCCCTCCAGGTTGGGGATATAGCCCAGAAGTGATCAACTGAAGCTTTGGTTATGACCACGCTGCTTTGTGGGCATGAAGTTGCCAAACAGATTACTGACTTCCTCCCCGATGCTGTAGCGGTAGGTGATGGCACCAGTGTTATCATCAAAGGCGAGCGCCTTCTCCCGGTGGCTCAATTTCTCCAAAATACCCCCGGGCTTGATTTCGATTACCTGGTCAGTATCACCGGCGTTGACTACGCTGGCTACTTTGAGGTAGTGTATCACTTAACCTCCATAAAGCATAACCACGGTCTAATTCTAAAGACGAGATGTTATAGTCGGGAGAATCCTGCCCTACCTTCAGTAACCAGTGTATGGCGAGGGGCTGATTTTCAGGAGCGGGAGATTTACGATCTCATGGGCATCTCCTTCTCTGGCCATCCCAATCTCAGGCGCATCTTCCTGTGGGAGGGTTTCCCAGGGTATCCCTTGCGGAGGGACTATCTATAATGGCACTCAAGACTGAACCTATTGTGGTTAATATAGGGCCACAGCACCCGTCAACGCACGGTGTGTTCCGCATGAGGGTGACTTTTGACGGCGAGGTCATAGTAGATTTAGAGCCATGTTTGGGCTATCTTCATCGCGGGATTGAAAAGCTAGCTGAGACACGGACATATACTCAGAATATCCCCATTACTGATAGGCTGGATTACCTTGCCTCAATGACTAACAACCTGGCCTATGTATTAGCGGTGGAGAAACTTGCTGGGGTAGCTGTTCCTGAGCGAGCTGAGCACCTGCGGGTTATTATGGCGGAGTTAATGCGTATCTCAAGCCACCTGATGGCAGTAGGTGCTTTCCTCAATGACTGCGGGGCGTTTATGACTCCTTTTCTGTACATGTTTCGAGAGCGGGAGAAAATTTTGGACCTCTTTGAAATGGTCTGTGGCCAGCGGCTAACCTATAACTATATGCGCATCGGTGGGGTAAGCCACGATATTCCTGATGAGTTTCTGCCTGCTCTAAGGAGGTTTATTGCTGAGATGCCTGGCTTCATTGATGAATATGATCAACTTTTGGCCTCAAATGAGATTCTGCTCGCCCGCGCCAAAGGGGTAGGTATTTTGCCTGCTAAGTTGGCAATCAATACTTCAGCTTCAGGCCCGGTATTGCGAGCCAGTGGAGTGAAATGGGACATTCGCCAAGCAGACCCTTATTCTGTTTATGATCGTTTCGATTTCGGCATACCCACAGGTGAGGTTGGCGATGTCTATGACCGCTACTGGGTAAGAATCCAGGAGATGAGGCAGAGTGTGCGCATTATAAGCCAGGCCGTAGAGCAACTACCCAGTGGTGAGGTATGTGCATCTATGCCCTGTCTACTCCGTCCCCCGGTGGGTGAAGCCTACGGGCATATTGAAGGACCTAAGGGGGAGTTAGGCTTCTATCTGGTATCGGATAACTCCATCGCCCCTTATCGGTTTCACATTCGGGCTCCGACGCTAATCAATCTGACCGCGCTTCGCGATATGACAGTTGGCTGGAAGCTAGCTGATGCTATAATCATCTTTGGCAGCATAGATATTTGTCTTGCGGAGGTGGATCGCTGAGCTGGGACACTGTTGCTCCTGACTGGCCAGGAGGCTATTGGGTCCACTGGGGTGTGTTGGTGGTAATCATCCTGGCGTTTTTCCTGGCCATGGTGATGGGCTTCATTTATATCGAGCGCCGGGGGGTGGGGCGGTTCCAAGTGCGCCTTGGCCCTAACCGCGCTGGCCCTCAGGGTATCCTTCAGCCGGTAGCTGACACTATCAAGCTGCTGGTGAAAGAGGATATTGTCCCTGCCAAAGGGGATAAGTGGGTTCACTGGCTGGCCCCAGTTATCACTCTTATTCCGGTGATGATGATTTTCGCTGTGGTGCCAATACATGATGGTGTGGGGCTTATTCCCGACCTCGATACGGGCATTCTGTATGTAATTGCTATCAGCTCCTTAGCTGTGGTGGGAATTTTTATGGCGGGGTGGGCGTCCAATAATAAATATTCACTTATTGGCGCTATGCGCGCTGTAGCCCAAATGGTAAGCTACGAGATCCCCTTGGTTCTGTCTATTATGGGCGTGATATTGATAACCGGTTCGCTATCTATGAACCAGATTGTACAGGCGCAAAGTGTCCCCTTCATCTTGCTCCAGCCATTGGGATTCCTGATTTATTTCTTAAGCGCCTCTGCCGAACTCAACCGTACCCCCTTTGACCTCTTAGAAGCGGAATCAGAGATTGTTGCCGGTTATCATACTGAGTATTCAGGGATGAAGTTCGCCCTGTTCTATCTGGCTGAGTATGGACACGCCCTAGCTATGTCGGCCATTGCTGCCACCCTGTTTCTTGGCGGCTGGCTGGGGCCGGGGTTACCTTCTTTCCTGTGGTTTGTAATCAAAGTCCTGTTCATCTTCTTCATTATTTTTTGGATTCGGAGTACTCTCCCCCGTCTCCGCGTGGATCAGTTGATGGGATTCGCCTGGAAGTGCCTCTTCCCTCTAGCGCTGATTAATCTGTTCATTACAGGGGCAGAGGTAATTATCTGGGAGGCACTTCCCTGGTGGTTGGTGATAGTGAACTTATTTATCACCACAGTACTCTTGGTTTTGTGGTCAAAGTTATTTAGATCGGGCAGGGAAAAAATTGCTGTCTAAAAGATACGGAACAGGTGTGCTTAAAGGGTTAGCTTTAACCTTTAGGCACTTATTTCGATCTCCGATTACGGTCGAGTATCCTGAACAGGGGCTTACCTTCTCGCGGCGCTTTCGGGGCTATGAGCTAGTATGGGATGTAGGGCGGTGTACCGGTTGTGCCACCTGTGCTAAGAGTTGCCCTCAGGGAAATATTGAGATTGTGACCTCTAGGGGCAGCGATAACACCTATAAAGTGGAGAAATTTGAGGTGGATAGTGGGCGCTGTATGTTCTGCGGCTTATGTGTTGAAGCTTGCCCCTATGAAGCTCTATTCATGGGGTGTGGTTATGAGCTAGCAAGCTACCAGCGGGGCCAGCTAGTGCTGAGCAAGGAGGAACTCGAACCCTCATCAGAGAGGCAGCCCTCAGGGTATGCCCGGCCCAAAGTTGAGGCTCTTATGCCTCGGCAAACTCTACTCATTGACCGCACTAAACCATCACCGAGAAAACCAAAGATTTCCTTGGGCTCTGCCCTGAGCCTGTCGAAGGGATGGTGGAGAAAGTGATGGCGCTGGAGATTGCTTTCTGGGTTTTGGCAGTGGTAAGTGTAGCAGCAGCGGTGGCAGTGGTGCTACTCCGAGACATCTTCCGCGCTGCGCTGTTTTTGGTATTGTGTTTCTTCACCATAGCCGGGGTGTACGTTACCCTAAACGCCGACTTCTTGGCTGCGGTTCAAGTTTTGATCTATGTCGGTGCTATAGGGGTACTGCTTATCTTCGCTATTATGCTTACCAGGGAGACACAGCGAGGCAGCCCGACAGGGAGGTTACGAGTTCCTGCTTCTATTGTGGCCAGTTTACTCTTGGGAGTGATGATCTTCTGTCTAATCGATGCCGATTGGGCACCAGTTAGAGGTGTTCATGAAGTGCCTTTGGAGAGGCTGGCTCCCTCAGGAGCCGGTATAACCGGCAATTTAGCCCAAGCACTTTTTGATCAGGGCGGCTTTATTTTACCCTTTGAGATCGCTGCGGTATTGCTCTTGGCAGCAATAATAGGCGCTATCGTAATGGCTAGAGAGAGGTAGAGCATGTCTATCGGTTTAGAGCATTATCTAGCATTATCATCGATACTGTTCTGTATTGGTCTATACGGGGCGCTGGCTAAGCGTAATGCGGTGATGATCCTGATGTCCATTGAGATAATGCTTAATGCGGTGAATATTGCCCTGGTTAGTTTTTCTCGCTATATTATTCCCCAGGTAGTGGTGCTCACCGGGCAAGTTTTTGTTATCTTCATTATGGTGGCAGCTGCTGCTGAGGTGGCAGTGGGATTGGCTATAATTTTGGCTATCTATCGCCAGCGCGAGACAGTGGATGCTGGGGAAATCGACCTGATGAAATGGTAGAAAGATGTGGGTTCAGATCAGAAGCGCCCCCAATTTGATGATCGCTGAAATGTGGCGGGAGTTTTTCGAGGCAGAGGGAATCCCTACCCGCCTTCTAGCCGACCATAATGGCATCGAGAAGAGAGAGTTGGCCGGCTACCGCGTCTATATACCCCAGGAGAAAGAACACGTGGCTCAGGAGGTTTTGAGGAAAGCCTGATGCTGGATCAAGTGCCCTATCAAGCAGCCTGGGCAATATTTTTACTCCCCCTGTTTTCATTTGTCATCATCTCTTTCCTCCTTCGCCCTTTCTTTAATCACCAACCAAAGCTTAGCGGCCAGGTAACTATGGCGGCTATTGGCCTTTCCTTCCTCCTTTCAGTTTGGGTGCTATGGAGTGTTATCACTCAAGGGGCTCTCTCTATCCCTGAGGTGACCTGGGTGGTTATTGGAGATACCACCATCAAATTAGGACTGATGGTAGATCCTCTGGCAGCGGTAATGCTAATAATAGTCACCTTGGTCAGCCTGATGATCCAGATTTATTCCCAAGCCTATATGGATAAAGACCCTGGATATTGCCGCTACTTTGCCTTTATGTCTCTATTTACCGGTTCGATGCTGGGCTTGGTTTTGGCTGATAATCTGGTTCAGCTTTATGTTTTCTGGGAGCTAGTAGGTTTATGCTCTTATCTTTTGATTGGCTTCTGGTTTCACCGGTCAGCCGCTGCTGCCGCTGCCAAGAAGGCGTTTATCGTCACTCGAGTTGGTGACTTCGGCTTCCTGGTCGCCATCCTTTTCCTTTACTCTAGGACGGGAACCTTTGATATTGCCACATTGCACCACTTAGCTGTAGCTGGAGTGCTTTCTGGCACAGCGCTAACTTGGGCAGCGATAGGCATCTTTGCTGGGGCAGTGGGTAAATCGGCTCAGTTTCCCCTTCATACCTGGCTCCCTGATGCAATGGAGGGCCCCACACCAGTCAGTGCCTTAATTCATGCCGCCACCATGGTTGCCGCCGGCGTTTTCCTGGTGGCCCGCCTTTTTCCCCTATTTGCACATTCCCCTCAAGCAATGACTACAGTGGCCATCATTGGTGGCTTCACCGCCATCTTCGCTGCCTCTATGGGTTTGGTGATGAACGACGTTAAGCGGGTACTGGCTTATTCCACCATTAGCCAGTTAGGCTATATGATGCTTGGCCTGGGTGCTTTCGGTTTGGCTCCAGCTATTTTCCATCTGTTCAACCACGCCTTCTTTAAAGCGCTGCTCTTTTTGGGGGCAGGGAGCGTCAGCCATACCACCGGAACCTTCGATATGCGGGAAATGGGCGGACTAGGTAAGGCGATGCCCTGGACTTATGCTACTTTCCTTATCGCTTCACTAAGCATTGCCGGCATCTGGCCTCTTTCGGGATTTTGGAGCAAAGACGAAATCCTCACTTCTGCGTGGGGGGAGCAACGCATCATGTTCTATCTCGCTATGATAACTGTATTCATGACCGCCTTTTACATGTTCCGGGTGCTTTTTTTAACCTTCGGTGGGGAGTATCGGGGAGGTCAACATGCTCACCTTCACGAGTCGCCTAAAGTAATGGTTGTGCCCATGGTTGTCCTCTCTATCTTGGCAGTGGGCTCAGGTTGGCTCAATATCACCGGAAGATTCGGACACTTCCTTGGCGAGGGGGCGATTGGGGGCTGGGAGCATATTTTTACTATCTTTGCTCATCCCTTGCCGTGGATATCATTAATTGTGGCTATTTTGGGCATTCTCCTCGCCTATATGATGTATAGCACCAAGCGTCTCTCCGCCCAAGCAATAGGCCAAAGGTTCTCACCCTTCTATACTTTGTTCTCCAAAAAGTATTGGTTTGATGAACTCTACGAGCAAATATTTGTGGTTAGAATTCTTGTCGATGGACTTTTCAGAGTGCTTCACCTATTTGATAGCCGAGCTGTTGATGGAGCGGTAAATGGGATGGCTGAAGGTACAATAGCGGCAGGCAGTTGCATCAGAAAGGCACAAACTGGACAACTTCAGCTTTATGGTCTAGCTATTATCATTGGAGTGATCATTATCACCGGAAGTTTTTTGGGCATTCACTTCTGGGGCGGATAGATGGGAGGAAATAGACATCTGAAACAGGGATAGAGGGAGCATGTGGATTTGAATATTCCTTATCTGTCGATAATCGTCTTCCTCCCGGTAGTGGGGGCAATTGCTATTGCTCTTCTCCCCGGAGCAAAAGCAGTTAAACGCATTGCCTTAACTACTACCTTTATTGCCTTTGCTTTATCTGTGGCCTTATTTGTCATGTTCGGCTCTGGAGGTGGAATTCAGTTTCAGGAGAGATTAAGCTGGATTCCTCAGCTTCAAGTTGACTATTTCCTCGGCGTCGATGGACTGAGCTTACCTTTGGTATTACTGACTAGCCTTTTGGGTTTTCTCGCTGTGCTCGTCTCCTGGAAGATTGAACTAAGAGTGCGGGAATACTTTGCCTGGCTATTGCTTTTGGAAACAAGTATTCTGGGAGTTTTCTCAGCCCTTGATCTGTTTCTCTTCTTCATCTTCTGGGAGATAGAAGTAATCCCGATGTATTTTCTCATCTCCATCTGGGGCACCGGCAGGAAGGAATACTCAGCTATAAAGTATGTTATTTATACCATCTTTGGCAGTGCCCTGATGCTCGCCGGAATCCTTACTCTTTACTTCACCACTGGTACTTTCGATATGGTCCAGTTGAGCCAAACTGATCTGGTTGGGCTCAGAGCAGTTATTCCCCTAAGCACCATGTTCCTTCTCTTCTTTGTTGGCTATGCAGTGAAGTTACCTGTCTTCCCCCTCCATACCTGGTTGCCTGATGCTCATACCGATGCCCCAACTGCGGTGAGCGTAATGCTGGCTGGGGTGCTGTTGAAAATGGGTGGCTATGGGATGATCCGAGTTTGCGTCGGCATCTTCCCTGAGACGATCGTCCACACGTTTGCCCCTTACTTAGTTGGCTTGGCCATAGTCAACGTGCTTTATGGGGCTGCTGTTACCTTGCGGCAGGAAGACCTGAAGAGGCTTATTGCCTATAGCAGCATTAGCCACATGGGCTATGTATTATTGGGCGTCTTCGCTCTAAGCCAGCTTAGTCTCACTGGGGCTACACTGCAAATGTTCAGCCACGGCATGATTACTGGGCTCCTGTTTGCTATGGTCGGGCTGGTCTATGATAAAACTCATGTACGCCATATTCCCCACCTCGGCGGGCTGGCACGGCAGATGCCTATCATCGCCGTAGTATTTAGTATCGCTGGTTTCGCGGCACTGGGATTGCCTGGCACCAGTGGCTTTGCTGCCGAGTTTTTGACCCTCTTGGGCAGTTATTCTAGCACCATTGTCCCTGGCATCCACATCTATACCATCCTCGGTGTGCTGGGGATTGTTATCACCGCAGGCTATATCCTGTGGATGCTGGAGCGGATTTTTTACCGGCAGGCTCTAGAACGCTATGACGGGGTGAGGGATGCCGATGGGCTGGAAAGGGCCACCATCTTTACTTTTGTGGCAGTGATTATACTTATTGGCATCTACCCCAAGATTTTGACCGATGTTATCAGCTTGGGGATTCAAGCGATTTTATAGAAGATACAAGTCAGATGGAAATAATGGTGGCAGTAGGAGCAGTTATCGAGGATGAGGAAGGGAGAATCCTTTTGGTACGTCATGTTCCCCAAAGAAGGGGATTTTGGCAGGGGAAGTGGATTTGCCCCGGGGGAAGGTTAAGCTGCGGCGAAAAGATTGAACAGGGGATCAACAGAGAAGTAAAGGAGGAAACCAACCTCAAAATAGAGCTAACCACCCCTTTGGTTCCCTTTGAGCGGATTGTGGAGGAAAAAGGCCAAACGGTTCTTCATGTCATTTACATTGACTGGATGGCAAAACTGGTTGGCGGGGAACTTCATCCCGCTAGTGATGTAGGTGAAGCTATGTGGGTAGCTAAGGAAGACCTCCCCCAGATATGGAACGAGTTGCACGATGATACCAAGAAGCTACTGCGGATAGCCAAGATTGTCCCCAAGGAGCTCTATTGAATTACTATCTACTTGCTCCTGAGATTTGCCTCCTCTGCACAGCTTTTGTAGTGGTTTTAGCCGATCTATTCCTTCAGCAGAAACGCATCCTGGCTGCGGTAGGTATTGTAGGTTTAGTGGTGTCGATGGGGCTCAGCTTAAGCCTATGGGGGAATGGGGGTGAAACTCTGTTCGATGGGATGCTGGCAGTAGATGAATTTGCTTTGTTCTTCAAGCTGTTCTTCTCGGTAGCTGCCATCCTGGTTATTCTCGCCTCAACAGATTATGTGTTGAGGTTTCCTCGCTTTCAAGGTGAATACTATGCCCTGGTTCTCCTATCGACTCTGGGGATGATGCTTATGGCTGCCACCAGGGAACTTATTTCTATTTATATCGCTTTAGAGCTAACCAGCATCTCTCTGTATGTATTGGTCGGCTTTTTGAAAGACCCCAAATCTACTGAAGCAGGATTGAAATATCTCCTTTTAGGGGCAGTAGCCTCTGCGGTGTTACTTTACGGGATGGCTTTAGTCTTCGGGTTTAGCGGGCAGACCCATTTGGAGGCGATTGCCACTTCTATTGAAGCTCAACTTGTAGGAAGAGCCTGGGATAATCCTGGCCTTCTCTTGGGACTGATTTTGCTGGTGGCCGGACTTGGTTTTAAGATCGCTGCAGTTCCCTTCCAGATGTGGGCGCCTGATGTCTACGAGGGGGCACCAACTCCAATCACCGCTTATCTCTCAGTAGCCAGCAAAGCAGCCGGGTTTGCTGTTATCCTCAATGTTTTCCTAATTGCTTTCGGTACTGACCTGTGCTTCGATTGGGCAATGATTTTTGCTGTGCTCAGCGCCATCTCGATGACTTTGGGCAATGTAGTGGCTATCTCTCAAACTAATATCAAGCGGATGTTAGCCTATAGCAGCATAGCCCATGCTGGTTACCTTATGATAGGCCTTGCCGCAGTAACCAAAGCCACCAGTGTTGCCGACTTTGGTCCCACCGGGCTTATTTTCTTCCTGCTAAGTTACGCGGTTACCAACCTGGGAGCTTTTATCGCTATTATCGCTATTTCCGATAAAATCGATAGCGATCTGATCGATGATTATTCAGGCATGGGGAGACGGGCGCCACTTCTTGCCTTGGCGCTAACGGTATGCCTTGTTTCCCTTACCGGACTGCCGCCTACTGCTGGCTTTTTAGCCAAGCTTTATATTTTCAACGCCGCGGTGCACCATGGGCTCACTTGGCTGATGATCGTGGCAGTGATTAATACTGTGATCTCAGCTTACTACTACTTCAGAGTGGCCAAGACGATGTGGCTTGGAGCTCCAATTTCTGAACAAGGCATACCCTCTTCTCGGCCACTCCGGGCTGGCTTGTCTATTGCTTGTCTCGGCATATTGGTCATCTTTTTTATGCCTGGACCTTTTTTGAATATAGCCCAAACAGTGGTTGGTGCTTTGCCCTAAATCATCTCCAATGAATAATCCTTCCCTAGACAAAACAAAAGCAGCCACCTATAATATCAGAAGTGGGAGTTTGGCTGCTAGGAGGTTAAAAAATGGATTTTGAGTTCGGTGAAAAGGAAGAAAAACTAAGAAGGGAAATTCGTAACTTCGTAAAGGAAGAACTGCCTCCAGGGTATTTTAGCCTAGTAGCAGAGGAAGAAAGTAGCGATGAGGAGTGGGAATTTGCCATGTCTATAGCCAAAAAGCTGGCTAAAAGGGGATGGCTAACCATGGCTTGGCCCAAGGAATATGGCGGGCAGGGTGCTTCCATATGGGAACAGGCAGTATATGGGGAAGAGGTAGGCTATTGGGGGATACCCGGTACTTCCATGGGAGTAAGTGGTGTAGGTTGGGTAGGACCTAGCCTTATTTTATTTGGCGGCGAGGAGCAGAGGAGGAAATATCTGCCCCTGATTGCTTCAGGGGAGCCGGATGGCGTTTGGTGCACTGCATATAGCGAACCCAATGCTGGCTCTGATTTTGCCAACATTCAGACTCGGGCGGTAAGGGAGGGGGATGAGTATATTATTAATGGGCAAAAAACCTGGACTAGTGCTGCTCATCGGGCGAGGTGGTGTTGGCTTGCGGCAAAAACAGACCCCGATGCTGCCAAAAAACATAGAGGGATTAGCCTTTTCATCATGGACATGAAAAGCCCCGGGATTACAGTTCGCCCTATCTTAGGCTATTCCGGAGTCCACATTATTAATGAAGAGTTCTTTGATAATGTCAGGGTTCCAGCTTCTAACCTAGTGGGTGAGGAGAATAAGGGATGGTATCTGCTGATGCAGTCCCTCGCCTTCGAAAGGGCCAGCTTTGGCGTTGGACTTTATGGCAGCAACAGGAGGATACTGGATGAGATTATTAAGTATGCTAAGGAGACTCAATGCCGAGGTAAGCCTTTATCGTGTAACCCTTTGGTTCGCCACAAGTTGGCTGATCGGGCCATCGAAGTGGAAACCCTAAAACTTATCTCCTACCAGACACTGTGGAAAACGAGCCAAGGTATCGTCCCTGTTTACGAGCCATCTAGGGATAAAGCTTATGGTGACCTGGTAATGGAGCGATTGGCTATCACTGGAACCGAGATACTGGGGGCTTATTCTCAAGTGCCTTCCCCTTCCAAATGGGCTAAGCTCAGGGGCTGTGTGGAACGCTTATACTCCTTTGCCCCTGCCATGAAAATCCTTTCGGGCACCGATGAGATCGAAAGGTGCGTCATCGGTCAGTTTGGATTGGGGCTACCTAAATCATATTAACAGCCAATAGCAGGCAAGCCCTCCACAGTAAGCTGTCAGCCGAGGGCTAATAAGAGTAAAAGCTTAAAGGGGGCACACATGGATTTCAGCTTCACCGAAGAGCAAGAGATGCTTCGCACCTCAGCCAGGGATTTTTTGGGGAAGGAATGCCCCAAAACTAAGGTAAGAGAGTTGGAAGCCGATGAGAGGGGGTATCATCCCCAGACATGGCACAAGATGGCAGAGTTGGGATGGATGGGACTTGTTATACCTTCGGAGTATGGTGGAACTGGAGGGCAGTTTATGGACCTGGTGCTGCTGCTGGAGGAGATGGGGAGGAATATCCTTCCCAGTCCTTTCTTCTCCACTGTGGCTCTTTGCTCCCTGCCAATACTGGAGTTCGGAAGCAAGGGGCAAAAAGAAGAGTTTCTTCCTAAGGTAGCCAAGGGGGAGATCATACTGGCTTTAGCCTTAACCGAGTCTTCGGCAACTTATGAAGCTTCAGAGATAAGACTTCGAGCTACCCCGAAGGGGGAGGAATACATTCTCGAGGGAACCAAGCTCTTCGTAAATGATGCCAATGTGGCAAATTACCTCTTAGTGGCGACCCGTACCGGCGATCGAGAAAACCCTGAGGAAGGGATCACACTATTCCTGGTAGATGCCACCAGCCGGGGTATAAAGGTCGAAGTAATCCCCACTACGGCACCAGATAAGCAGTGTCAGGTGAACTTTGATAAGGTAACCGTTTCTCAACAGAACATACTGGGAGAGGTAAACCAGGGATGGGAGATAGTCGAGTTCATCCTCCAAAAGGCAACCATCTTGAAGTGCGCTGAGATAATAGGGGCGAGTCAAGCGGCCCTAGAGATGAGCAACTCCTACGCTAAGGAGAGGGTTCAATTCGGCCGACCTATTGGCTCTTTTCAGGCCATACAGCATAAGTTGGCTGATATGCTGATTGAGGTAGATGGAGCGAAATACCTGGTATATGAAGCAGCGTGGAAAATAAGCCAGGGACGTCCTGCTATCTTGGAGGTTTCCATGGCTAAGGCAAAAGCTTGTGAAGTTCATCAGCGGGCTTGTCTTGATGGAATCCAAATTCATGGTGCACTGGGGTTTAGCCAGGATCATGACATCGGTCTTTATTTTCGACGGGTCAAGGCAGCAGAGTTTGCTTTGGGGGATGCCGATTTTCACCGCGAAAGGATAGCCTCAGAGCTAGGGCTTTAAGAGCTTAGAGAGGGGATGGTATGGATTTCAAATTTAGTGAAGAGGAAGAGGCATTTCGCCAGGAGATCCGCGAGTTTGTACAAAGGGAATTACCTTCAGGATGGATCGCGGGAATGCTTGAAGATGAGTATAATGAGGAGGTATGGCCGCTTACTCAACAGATAGTTCGTAAGCTTGCCGCCAAGGGTTGGCTCACCTTAGCCTGGCCTAAGGAATATGGTGGCCAGGGACGCTCCATCATAGAAAACCTTATCTACCAAGAGGAGACTAGCTACTGGGGGGTGCCTGGGACAGATATGGGTATTGGTGGTATCTCTTGGGTAGGTCCTTCTCTCATGCTATTTGGTAGTGAACAGCAGAAGAAAGAGCATCTGCCAAAGATTGCCGCTGGGGAAAGATTCTGGTGCACCGGGTACAGTGAACCCGATGCTGGCTCTGATCTTGCCGCACTTCAGTGCCGTGCGGTGGCTAGTGGCGACGATTACATCATTAATGGGCAAAAGTTATGGACCAGTGCCGCTCACATTGCCGGCTGGTGCTGGCTAGCAGCCAGAACAAATCCCGATGTCCCCAAGCATAAGGGCATCAGCCTCTTCTTGGTAGACATGAAAGACAAAAATATCACCATCCGCCATCTCACCGATCTTTCTGGTGCTGGTCTCCTTAATGAAGTTTTCTTTGATGGAGTGCGGGTTCCCAAAGCAAATCGAGTAGGTGAGGAAAACCAAGGCTGGTACTACGTATTAGTCGCTTTGAACTTCGAGAGGGGAGGGCCGGGGGTTAGATTTATAGCTGGCTCACGGAGAGTCTTGGATGAGCTGGTAGCCTATAGTAGACAGACAAGACGAAATGGACAACCTCTGGCCAGTGACGCTTTCATCCGCTACAAACTGGCAGAGATGGCAATTGAGATCGAAGCGGGACGGCTTATCGCCTATCACGCCGCCTGGATGCAGACTAAGGGCTTAATCCCTGAATCCCAGGCATCGATGGCCAAAGTATATGGCTCTGAGCTATTTGGGCGAGTAATCAATGGGGGAACGCAAATCTTGGGACTCTATGGTCAACTAGGGCGAGACCTCAAATGGGCACCACTCAAGGGATGGATTGAGCGCACTTACCTATTCTCGCCGACAATGACTATTCTCTCTGGTACCTCCGAAATAATGCGCAATATCATCGCCATACGCGGATTGGGGCTGCCGCCAAGGTGATTTTATTACCGCTTGGTATATTGTGGCGCTTTACGAGCCCGCTTAAGCCCATATTTCTTACGCTCCTTCACCCTGGGATCACGAGTAAGCAGGCCATAACGGCGCAACACAGGTTTCAGCCTGTCATCCGCTTTAGCCAGGGCACGGCTAATGCCATGACGTAGGGCGCCAGCTTGCCCGGTGATTCCTCCCCCTTCCACTTTAGCAATGACATCGAATCTATTCCGGTTATCAGTAACTCGCAATGGCTGGGTTATCATTGCTTGAAGGCTAGGCGGGGGGAATCGTTCCTCTAAAGGCTTACCATCAATGATGATGGCCCCATCGCCATGTAGTAACTTTACCCGAGTTACCGCACACTTTCTCCTCCCCGTAGCGTAGAAATAATCTTGCGGGCTCATCTGCGTCCTCCCTTTCATGTTTGGGAACGAACCTTCTCAGGAGTCTTACTGACTTGGGCTTGGTGGGGGTGAGTAGGGCCGGCATAAACCTTAAGTCTCCTTGCCATAGCTCGCCCCAGCGAGTTTTTGGGAAGCATCCCCTTTACGGCATGTTCAATAACCCGGGTAGGATGGCTGAAGAGCATTTTAGAAAAGGTGGTCCTTTTTAGCCCACCGGGGTATTGTGAATGCCGATAGTAGATCTTCTGCTCAGCCTTGTTACCGGTTACCAGAATCTTAGCGGCGTTGATTACAATAACGAAGTCCCCAGTATCAAAATGGGGGGAGTATATTGGTTTGTGTTTACCGCGCAGTAACTGGGCTACCTCAGTGGCAAGCCTGCCTAGGGTCCTACCCGAGGCGTCAATAACATGCCATTGGCGCTCAACATCCGAAGCTTTAGGAGTATAAGTTTTCATTTCTCTTTGGGGGGAAATTAGGGTAATTGACCTTCGCCAGATATAAGCCGCGGGCTGGGGCAGCTGGCCCCATTATCCCCCTCTGGCCTGAGCTGACCAACTTCCCAAAGGTGTCTATATCCATTTTACCCAAACCAACCCTGATCAAGCTCCCTATGGTATGGCGTACTTGATGGGGAAGGAAGGAGTTAGCCACCACCGAAAAAGTCGCTAAATCATTTTCTGCATAAACTTCAGCCTTATAGATGGTGCGCACTGTTCCTTCTCCCCCACCTGGGGAGAAGGGGGCAAAATCATGTTCCCCAACAATGAGGTGACAGGCATCATTCATTGCCTCAATATCCAAAACTTTAGGAACAAAAAAAGTAAACCTCCGCCATAACGGTGAGCGGCAGGGTCCATTCAATATCCAGTAATAATATTCCCGACTGAGGGCATCACGCCTAACATTGAAATTATCATCTACTTCATAAGCCGCCTTAACTGCAATATCCTGGGGAAGATAAAAATTCAATGCCTTAATCCAAACCTCTGAAGGGAGGATTTTAGTTGTTCTAAAGCTCACTACTTGCCCTTTGGCATGAACTCCAGCATCGGTGCGACTAGCAGCAGTGAGATGAATCTCCCCCACAAGTTTTCCTAGGGCACGTTCTAATTCACCCTGGATAGTAGACATATTTTCCTGTAGCTGGAACCCACAATATCTCGTGCCATCATATTCAACAACCAAGGCAATCTTGGCAACCACTTCCTCTTATTTCACTAACTCAAGTTGGGCCATTGGTGCGCCATCACCTGGGCGAGCTCCTAGCTTGATAATACGGGTATATCCACCGCGACGAGTTGCATATCTGGGGGCAAGCTCATCAAATAATTTCCCTACTACCTCCTCGTCGTTTACCACGGTAGATGCTTGTCGCCGCGCTTGAGGGTCGCCTCTCTTCCCTAGGGTAATCACTTTCTCCGCTAAGCCCCTAACTGCTTTTGCTTTAGCCTCAGTAGTAACCAGCCTCTCCTTTCTCAACAGGTCAGTCACTAGGTTGCGGTACATCGCCATCCTGTGCCCTGTAGGTCGAGACAGCTTCCACCCCGCTACCCTATGTCTCATAATGTCCCTTCCTCCAGAGGAACTGACTCCTCTTCCTCCTCAGCTTCTTCTCCTGCTGTTCCCTTGGCCTCGGCAGTGAAAGTAAGTCCCACCTCGCTAAGCCGCTGCTCCACCTCTCCTATGGACTTCGGTCCCAGCCTTTTTAAGGCCAGAAGCCCCATCTTGCCCAGGTCCAACAACTCCCCCAAGCTGTTGATCTTGTTTCTTCGCAATCGGTTATAGGTGCGTAGCGAGAGTCCAAGCTGGTCAATAGGGAGGTTATATTGGTCAGCAGGGATAGCAGCAAGCTCTCCTTCCCCTTCCTCCTGGGGTGGTTTAGCTGCAGCAACAAACCCAGAGAATTGCTCCACTAATATCTGGGCAGCATGATGGAGTGCTTCTGGTGGGGAAATAGTGCCATCAGTCCAAACCTCAAGAATGAGCCTCTCGTAACCAGCTTGCTGTCCGATGTGCATAGGCTCAATGGTATAATTAACCTTGCGCATTGGGGTAAATATGGCATCTATGGGAATTACCCCAATGGATAACCCCTCTTTGCTGGTAGCAGACGCATAGCCTCTTCCCAGCACTACATTGAATTCGACCTCAAGCTTAGCATCAGGAGAATCCAAGGTGGCTAAATACAACTCAGGGTTGACAATGTCAAAATCTACTGAAGGCTCAATATCAGCAGCATAGACACATCCTTCACCATCTATATCTAAAAGTAATTTCCCCGGCTTTTTAGTTAAGGGGCGTAATCGGATAGCCTTCACATTCAGTATAAAATCGATAACACTCTCTTTCATATAAGGGACAGTGGTAAACTCATGTTGGGTCCCGGTGATGTTGACCCAATTTATTGCCGCACCTTGAAGTGCGTTAAGCAGCACTCGCCTTAAGGCATTACCCAGCGTATTACCAAAACCCCTCTCCAAGGGCTGGGCAGCAAAACGGGCAAAGTTATCCTTATATTCAACGCATTCTATTTGAGCCATTGCCAGGTCATACAACAGGTACTGCCCCCCTCAGTATTATCGAGAATAATACTCAACAATCACTTTGACATCAAACTTGGCCTCAATTTCGCTAGGGGTAGGAAGGGTTAACACTCGGCCGGAGAGATTCCCCCCCTCTAGACTCAGCCAGCCAGGGATGACTTTACCCTCAATATCCTGAAGTATCTTACGGTAAAGCTCTGACTCTTGGCTTTTCCCTTTCCAGGCGATTATATCCCCAGGCTTAATCAAGTAGGAGGGGATATTGACTTTATGCCTATTGACTGTGATGTGGCCGTGTCGTACTATCTGCCGTGCCTGAGAGCGAGAATCAGCAAAACCTAAGCGATAGACCACGTTGTCTAGTCTACTCTCTAACAACTGCAGGAGATTATCTCCAGTGATGCCAGGGCTTCTTTCGGCTCGGGCAAAAAAACGGCGAAATTGCCGCTCGAGAATTCCATAGGTATATCTAGCTTTTTGTTTCTCTCGGAGCTGCATTCCGCGGTCGGACAACTTGCGACGAGGACCAAAACGTCGCCTTGATGGTGCTGCTTTCTTTTCCAAGGGGCACTTAAAAGTAGCACATCTTTCACCTTTGAGCATCAGTTTAGTGCCGCTGCGGCGACATAGTCGGCAAACCGGGCCAGTATATCGAGCCACCTGTTACACTCTCCTTCTTTTTGGGGGGCGGCAACCATTATGGGGAATAGGGGTGACATCCCTAATGCTGGTAACACTGAGGCCGCTAGATTGGAGGGAGCGGATAGCTGCTTCACGCCCACTCCCTGGGCCCTTCACATAAACTTCAACCTGGCGCAGGCCATGCTCCATAGCTCGGCGGGTAGTACTTCGGGCAGCCAATTGGGCAGCATAAGGGGTGCCTTTGCGTGAGCCTTTGAACCCTGCTGTTCCCGAACTCCCCCAAGCGATAACATTACCAGATAGATCAGTAAGGGTAATAATAGTATTGTTGAAAGTGGAATGGATGTAGGCCCTCCCCCGTGGGATAGATTTACGCTCCCTCTTCTTAAGCCCAGGTGCTTCTCTCTTTTTTGGCATGTTCCCTCACCCTTTCCCTTAAGTCTAGCTCTAGATCTCTTCGGACTTATTTCTTGGCTGTACCACGACGCCTACCTCGGCCAGCAACAGTTTGGCGAGGCCCTCGCTTAGTACGAGCATTAGTTCGAGTACGTTGCCCTCTAACTGGTAACCTGCAGCGATGCCTCATCCCTCGGTAGCTGCCAATCTCCCTCAGCCGCTTGATGTTGAATTCCACCTCTTTCCTTAGGCCCCCCTCCACTTGATATTCCTTGTCAATAACCTCCCGAATATGGCTGACTTCTTCCTCAGCCAAGTCTTTCACCTTGATATCAGGGTTAACGTCAGCATGAGCCAATATATTCCGGGATATGGTGGGGCCGATCCCGTAGATATATCGCAGGCCAATATCCACTCGCTTGTCTTTAGGAATATCAACCCCGGCTATACGTACCATCTCACTCCTATTATCCCCTATCAGGGGTTTCATGCAGCGTCTTAAATAGCTGCACCTAATTCAAACAAGGACTAAATCCTAAATTCGAAGCACACCCTTTATGAAATCCCAATATCTAAGCACTAAATCCTAAACAAATCCTAAATCCCAAATACCAGAACTTATCTCGTTTCGAATTTCGTGCTTAGAATTTATCCACAATTAGTATTTAGAATTTGCCTCCGTCCTTTCGTATAGGCGAGTATTTGCGTCGTCATATATAAGCGGTATTACTTATCCCTGCCTCTGTTTATGTTTGGGATTGGTGCAAATAACTCTTACCACCCCCTGGCGCTTTACCACTTTACACTTCTGACACCGTGGCTTAACTGAAGCTCGCACCTTCATAATCGCTATCCCCAAGATATCCCCTGGTCAATTTCCCCCTAAAACAGCTACTTAAAGCGGTAAGTGACTCTGCCTCTACTTAGATCATAAGGAGAAAGCTCCACTAGCACCCTATCCCCAGGTAGAATCTTAATGTAGTGACGCCGCATCCTGCCTGATATATGGGCCATCACCTTATGCCCATTGGGTAACTCGACACGGAACACAGCATTAGGCAAACACTCGACCACCTTCCCTTCAACCTCTATACTCTCCTTCTTAGTCATATAATCTTGTTCTAGGCCCCATGCTCTAGCTCTCCTCTGGGAGGGTTGGTAAGAATTTCTGGCTCGGTATCGGTGATAGCAATCGTATGCTCAAAATGAGCTGAGAGGCTCCCATCAGCAGTAACCACTGTCCATTGATCGGCATCCACTCGGGTACGCCATCCCCCCAGATTCACCATAGGCTCAATAGCTAAAGCCATCCCTGTTTGTAGCGCCGGGCCTTGGCCTGCCAGCCCAAAATTGGGAATTTGAGGCTCCTCATGCATCTCCCGGCCAATGCCATGCCCGGTATATTCACGCACCACAGAGAGGCCGCGTGATTCCACATAAAGCTGGATTGCTGCTGAGATATCCCCTAAATGGGCTCCTGGCTTAGCCTTGGCAATGCCAGCCATCAAGGCCTCTGCAGTAACCTGGATAAGCCGCTCGGCTTGGGGGCTAATTCTCCCTATCCCTACGGTAACTGCGGCATCACCTTGAAAGCCCTGAAAAATAGCTCCTAGGTCCAAAGATACTATATCACCTTGGTGTAATACCCGCTCCCCAGGGATGCCATGGACTACCTGTTCATTAACTGAGACACAAAGGCAACCAGGAAAGCCATGATAGCCCTTAAAAGAAGGTTTTGCCCCCCATTCGGCTAATTCTTGAGCGCATATCGCATCCAGCTCTTGAGTTTTCATTCCTGGCCTGATCTCCTTGATTAGCGTTTGCAATACCGCAGCCACAATCCTTCCCGCTTGCCTCATTAAAGAAATCTCTTGCAGAGACTTAATAATTATACCCATTTTCCTCTAGCCAAGCAATGCCATTATTTCTTCGTTCACCTGTGATATATCTTGCTCTCCATTTACCTCCATCAGTTTGCCCCCCTGTTGATAATATTCGATAAGTGGTGTGGTCTGGGCAAAATAGACTTCCAACCGCTTTTGAACCGCCTCCACACTATCATCGGGGCGCTGGTAGAGTTCACCACCACATCGGTCACATCTACCCGCTACTTTAGGAGGTGAAGCAACCATATGATATGGGGTCTGACATCGCTGACAAAGCCAACGCCCACTGAGGCGGCGCAGAAGTTCCTGTACCGAAATGTTGATATATATCACTCTATCAATAACCAGATTCTGCCCCTCCCCGGTTTCATCTAAGGCTTTTGCCTGCTCTAGGGTTCTGGGGAATCCGTCTAAAATAAAGCCACCACGGCATTGGGGGACGGTAATGTGCTCCAAGATCAGCCGAATGATTATCTCATCAGGAACAAGCAAGCCTTTCTCCATATAGGATTTAGCCACATTCCCCAGTTCTGTTCCTTTACTTTGTGCCTCTCGAAGCAGATCACCTGAGGATATATGAACCAAGCCAAGCTGCTGAGACAGGAGCCCAGCTTGTGTCCCCTTGCCTGCACCTGGGGCACCTAGAAGGATAAGCTGTAACTTACCCATTATTATTTGATGAATCCCTCGTAGCGACGCATGGTGAGCTGTGCCTCCAATTGCTTCATGGTGTCTAAAGCTACACCTACTACAATTAGCATGCCAGCACTGGAAAGCATCAACATCTGGATGCCGCTCACTTGCCGGGCAATAAAGGGCATTACAGCCACGATAGCCAGGAAAAAGGCGCCAGCCCAGGTGATCCGAGTAATTACTCCATTAAGATACTTGGCGGTAGTCTGCCCTGGCCGGACGCCAGGTATAAACCCTCCCTGCTTTTGTAGCGTCTCCGCCAGGTTCATCTGCTCAAATATTACCATGGTGTAGAAAAGAGCAAAGCCTATTACCAGCCCAAAGTAGAGCAACCAATAAAACCAACTTTCAGTGCTGAACCAGGTTTGAAAGAAGCTAGCTATACTACCTGTAAAGTAGCTGGCTATAATTCCCGGCAACATCATTATTGACATGGCGAAGATGATAGGAATCATTCCTGCCGTGTTCACCCGCAATGGGATGTATGTTGACCCTGACTGTCGATATGTCCGCCTACCACGAAAGACACTTTGAGAGTAATGCACCGGAATTCGGCGGTGGCCTTCGGTGAACACAACTATAAACAGCATAGTGGCTAAAGCGATAAAGATAAACGCCACCAGCCCCCCCATATTCCCTTTAGCCAAAAAGCCTCGCCCTATCATATCGGGTAAGCCGGCGACAATGCCGCCAAAGATTATTATAGAAATGCCATTGCCAATGCCTCGTTCAGTAATAAGTTCGCCCAGCCAGACCAGAAACATGGTGCCTGCAGTTAAGCAAAGAATCACTGCTGCTGTGGACAACGCACCAGATTGGAGGCCCCACGGAGTAATGACTCCTTCGTGGCGTAAAAGCATCAATTGGCTATAGCCTTGGAGGGCAGCTAAGGGGACAGTTAGCCAATGGGTATAAAGGTTAATCCTCTGTCTTCCCGCCTCCCCCTCTCGGGAGATGGCTTGTAGTTGGGGGATAACTGGCACCAACAGTTGCATAATAATGGAAGCAGTGATATACGGATAAACCCCCATAGCGGCAATACTAAATCGGCGCATTGCCCCACCACTGAACAGGTCGAGCATGCCCAACAATTGATTTCTCTCGAAAAGAGCTTCTAAAGCCTGTCCGTCTATTCCGGGGACCGGGATATGAGCTATAAAGCGGAAAATTATCAAGATGCCCAGAGTAAACAGGATCCTGCCCCTTAGATCGGGCAGGCTGAACGCATCTAGCATCGCCTGAACAAGTCGGGGCCTAGTCTGCCTTTGCCGCACTCCTTATCTCCTCTGCTTTTCCCCCTGCTGCCTCAATCTTCTCCCTAGCTGCAGCTGAAAGCTTATCAACCTTAACTACCAGAGGGCGATTTATCTCCCCATCAGCCAAAATCTTCACCGCTAGTTTTGGTGACTTGATTAGCCTTGCCTTCACTAGCTCTTTCCGGGTTACTATGGTGCCCGGCTCAAAGACATTGAGCTTGCCTACATTGACAATAGCATATTCAACCTTAAAAATATTGGTAAAGCCGCGTTTACTTGGTAAACGCTTCACCAGGGGTAGTTGTCCCCCCTCAAAGTAAGGAGGGATTTTACCGCCACTGCGTGCCTTTTGCCCCTTACTACCCCGGGTGGAATATCTGCCATGACCACTACCCAATCCACGACCAACTCGCTTCCTGTTATGCTTTGCCCCCCGGGGAGGGGCTAATTCATTTTGCCTCATCTTCCCTTTGTTCCACCTCGACTAAGTGCTTTACCTTGTTGATCATACCCCGGATTGAGGGTGAATTTTGGTGCTCTACTACCTGATGCAGCCGATGTAAGCCCAAAGCGGAGAGCGTTCCCCGTTGCTCTTCAGCATAACCAATCCCACTCTTGACCCAAGTAATTCGCAGTCTTGACATCTGTGCTCAGTCCTCAATGCCGCCTGGCTAATACCTCCTCAGGATAGTGCAACTGGCTGAAGGCAAACATAGCTGCCTTCACCACATTTACCGGATTGGAGCTGCCCAGAGATTTAGTCAGAATATCTTTGACCCCAGCTGCCTCAAGTACAGCGCGCAGGCTACCTCCGGCGATAACCCCCGTACCCGATGATGCCGGCTTAAGCAATATCTTCGCCGCCCCAAACTTGACCATTACTTCGTAGGGAATCGTTGTGCCCACTAAGGGCACCTCGATCAGACTTTTCTTGGCAGTGGCCCCGGCTTTTTGGATGGCTACCGAAATTTCGCGTGCTTTGCCTAATCCAATGCCTACATGCCCATTACCATCGCCAGCTACCACTAAAGCTCTAAATCTGAGGCGTTTGCCTCCTTTTACCACTTTAGCCACACGAGCTATGTGGATCAGCTTCTCTTTCAACACTAACTTTGGTGGTTCTAACTCTTGTTCTAATTCCATCACTGTAGCCTCTTAACCGGCGTTTAGAAGATTAATCCCTCTCTCCTTGCTGCTTCAGCTAAAGCCTTAACTCGACCATGATACTTATACCCTCCACGATCGAAGGTAACTCGGCTTATCCCCCTCTCTCTAGCTCGCCGGGCAGCTAGGGAGCCCACCGATTCTGCAGCAGCTAGCTTAGTTTTCTGTTTTGCTTCAGCCACTATTGATGAATCCAAACTCGAGGCAGAGGTTAAAGTGTGCTGCTTAGTATCATCGATTACCTGAGCATAGATATGATTCAGGCTGCGGAAAACACACAAGCGAGGCCTTGCCTCTGTACCCATTACCTTTGCTCGGAGTCTAGCATGTCTTCTTTTTCGGGCTACCCTAGGGTTACTCTTGGTGGCCATTCTTATTTTCTCTTCCCCGTTACTCTGCCTACTTTGCCAGCTTTAAGGCGAATTCTCTCCTCCTGGTACCTAATCCCCTTACCCTTATAGGTGTCAGGGGGGCGTACTGCCCTTATTTTGGCTGCCACGTCACCTACCAGCTCCTTATCAACCCCGATGACTTTAATGCGATTGACTCCCTCGAGGGCAAAAGATATGCCTGCAGGGGGAGAGATCTCTACCCGATGACTGTGACCCACCTGAAGCATCAGTTTATCACCCACCTTCTGAGCGCGGTAACCTACGCCAACAATCGCCAAATTCTTCTCAAAGCCTTTACTCACTCCTTCTATCATATTAGCTAACAGGCTGCGAGTTAGCCCATGCAAGGCAACATGAATTTTCTCATCGTCGGGGCGGGAAACCAGTAGATTACCGTCCTTTAAAGTGATAGACATATGGGGATGAAAACAGCGCCGAAGCTCACCCTTTGTGCCTCTTACGATCACTTCATTACCTTTAATGTCCACTGCCACATCTGGTGGCAGTGGTATAGGCATCCGTCCTACTCTAGACATTATTAGCCCTCAAAAAAGGGTTACCATACAGAGCATAGCAATTCCCCGCCAAGGTTTTGTCGCCATGCCTGTTGCCCAGTCATTACTCCTCTGGAAGTGGAAACTATGGTGATACCTAAACCTCCGTAGACCCGAGGGATCTCTGAGCGCTGAACATATACTCTAAGCCCAGGGGTACTTAGGCGCTTTAGCCCCAAAATAACCGGCTGCCCCTTATCAGTATATTTGAGCTGAATCTTGATCACCCGTTGAGATTTGTCCCTCAGCAATTCGTAATTGCTAATAAACCTCTCAATCTTAAGGGTCTTAGTGATGGCCAGATTCATCCTGGATGCTGGTACCAGCACAAAATCACGCCTTACCATATTAGCGTTCCTTATTCGGGTTAGCATGTCAGCAATAGGATCAGTAGTGGTCATATCTGCCTCTTCACCAACTTGATTTCTTCACCCCAGGGATTTCTCCTTTTGAAGCTAGCTCTCTGAAGCAAATGCGGCATAGGCCAAATTTACGCATATAAGCCCGAGGTCGACCGCATAATAGGCAGCGATTATGCTGCTGGACTCGATACTTGGGGGAACGCTGTGACTTCACAATCTTGGATAATTTGGCCATCCTTCTCCCTATGCTGGCCCAAAAGGCATACCCATGAGTTCCAGCAAGCGTCTGCCTTCTTCATCAGGGACAGCGGTAGTTACTATGGTGACTTCCAGTCCCCGCACCTTGTCTACTTTATCGTAATCAATCTCCGGGAAAATAATTTGTTCCTTTAATCCTAGGGTGTAATTACCATGCCCATCAAACGATTTCCGATCTACCCCACCAAAGTCTCGAATACGGGGTAGCACGGCATTGGTTAATTTGTCAAAAAAATCATACATGCGCCTGCCTCGCAGCGTTACCATAACTCCTATAGGCATGCCAGCGCGCAATTTGAAAGAAGCGATTGACTTTTTGGCTCGGCAAATCACCGGATGTTGCCCAGAAATAGTTGCCAGATCTGCTTGGGCTGCTTCCAAAGCCTTCGGGTTTTGAATTGCCTCCCCCAGTCCAATATTAAGCACGATTTTTTCTAAACGAGGCACCTGCATCACATTACTATAGCCAAATTCACGCCTTAAGCTGGGCACCACTTCTTCCTGGTATCTTGCTTTTGATCTATGTATCGCTTCCTGCTTCATAGCTAATCGATCACCTCTCGGCAGGAATGGCAAACACGAACCTTGCTCCCATCTTCAAGGAAACGAAAACCTACTCGAGTGGTCCGGTCACATTTGTTACACACCAGCATCACATTAGAGAGGTGAATTGGGGCTTCACGCTCGATGATCCCAGCTTGCCTGACTACACCCCGGGCTCTGGAGTGCTTTTTAATCATATTAACTCCTTCTACTATCACCCGTTCTTTAGTGGGGAAGGCAAGGCGCACCTTGCCCCTCTTCCCCCTGTCTTTACCAGCAATAACCAACACTACATCATTGCGTCGAATCTTCAAAATCATTCCCCTTCACAGCACTTCTGGTGCCAGCGAGATAATTTTGGTAAAATTCTTATCCCGAAGCTCCCTGGCTACCGGCCCAAAGATGCGGGTCCCTTTAGGATTATTTTGGTCGGTAAGAATCACTGCGGCGTTATCGTCAAACTTGATATATGAGCCATCGCGGCGACGATATGGCTTGGCAGTACGCACAATAACTGCTCGTACTACATCTCCTTTCTTCACTGTTCCCGAAGGTATCGATTGCTTCACAGAGGCAATGATAATATCACCAGTGCGGGCATATCTGCGCCTTGTGCCCCCAGGCACATTGATACACATTATGCTCCGCGCCCCAGTATTATCTGCTACCCTAAGTCTAGTGCAAGGCTGGATCATTTTTTCGCTTAAACTTCCTCTGCTCGGTATACTATCTCAGCTACTCGCCATCGCTTCTGCTTAGAGAGGGGACGAGTCTCTACAATCCTAACTTTATCCCCAGCTCGACAGATGTTATTCTCATCATGAGCCTTGAACTTTGCTCTGTGGGTTACTACCTTTTTGTACAATGGATGTTTCCTTCGTGATTCTACCACTACCACCGCCGTCTTGTCCATCTTAGCACTAGTTACCTGACCATGCCGGGTTTTACGCTTCTTTTCCATTAAGATAACCTCAAACCTTGGTGAGCTCTCTCTCACGCATTATAGTCTTTAGCCGGGCGACCTTCTTTCTTACCCGGCGAAGCTCACGATAATTTACCAGTTGCCTGGTAGCCAGGCGAAAGCGGAGGTTAAATAGCTCCCGGTGAGCCTCCTCCAACTCCTTGGCTAACTCAGTATCGCCAAAAGCTCGCATCTCCTCAGTTTTCAAGAGTTATCAACCCCTGGCTTAGTGATAAATTTAGCCTTGATGGGAAGCTTGTGAGAACCAAGACGCATTGCCTCTCTGGCTGCTTCCTCACTAACCTCGCTGACCTCAAATAGAATTCTCCCTGGTTTAACCACTGCTACCCAGTGATCCACACTCCCCTTGCCACTCCCCATACGTGTCTCTGCGGCCTTTTTGGTTACCGGCTTATCAGGGAAGATGCGAATCCACAGCTTACCTCCGCGGCGAAGGTAATGCACAATAGCGCGGCGTGTTGCCTCAATTTGCCGTGCAGTAACCCACCCCCTATCTTGAGCTTGGAGGCCAAAGTCACCAAAGGCAAGAATATTCCCCCTTTGAGCTTTACCTTTAAGCTGTCCCCGATGGGCTTTGCGGTATTTCACTCGCTTTGGCTGTAGCATTGCTACTTACCTCTTCTTTTTTACTCCTACCGAATGCGGCTGGCTGAGTAGCCTCCTCTTTAGGCTGGGGTAAGATATCTCCTTTGTAGATCCAAACCTTTATCCCAATGCGCCCCAGGGGGGTACATGCTTCGACAAAGCCATAATCTATCTCAGCGCGCAAGGTATGCAATGGTACTCGTCCCTCCCGTGAGGTCTCTCTGCGCGCTATCTCGCCCCCCCCCAATCTTCCCGAGCAGGTTACCTTTATCCCTTTAGCACCAGCTTGCATTGATCGAGAGACTGCCTGCCTCATAGCCCGTCGATAAGAAACCTGATGCTCTATCTGCCTGGCTATGTTCCTGGCTACCAAGTGAGCATCTATCTCAGGATCGCGAATCTCTTGGATATTTAAGCGGACCCGTTTACCGCTGAGCTTTTCCAGATAAAGGCGCAATTCATCCACCCGTTGCCCCCCCCGACCAATGATAATTCCCGGCCGGGCAGTGTGAACCGTTATGAGCACTTCATTTGTCCCACGGTCAATTTCTACTCTTGAGACCTCAGCCTCAGAGCATTTCAGCTGAATACCGCGGCGAAGACGAATATCCTCTTGCAACAACTCCGTGTAATGCTTATCCGCATACCACTTCGTTGGCCAATCTCGGCTGATGCCAGTCCTGAAGCTGATAGGATTAACCTTCTGCCCCAATTACTCCTCCTCTTTAACGATTGCCGTGAGGTGACTCGAGCGCCTGAGTATCGGGTTTACTCGCCCTCTAGCCTGAGGGCGGACTCGCTTTAAACTGCCCCCCTGGGCAACCAAGACTCTCACAACCCTTAGCTCTGCCGGTGACATTAGGAAGTTATTTTCTGCGTTAGCTGCAGCTGATTTTATCACCTTAGCCACAGCTTTCGCCGCTGGTTTGGGGGATAGGGCAAGAGTAGCCAGGACTTCTTCTACCCTCCTTCCCTGTACTGCATTGGCAACCTGGCGTACTTTCTGGGAGGATAGACCTACATATTTAGCTACCGCTCTTACCTCCATAGCTACTTCTTCCTCGCCGGCTGGGGTCCCCTCTTAGTAGCATGTCCCCTAAATGTCCGTGTGGGGGCAAACTCACCCAATTTGTGCCCCACCATATTCTCCGTGATGAGGGTAGGCACATGTCTCCTGCCATCATGCACCGCAATAGTATGCCCTATCATCTCGGGGAGAATAGTGGAGGACCGGGACCAGGTTTTTATTACTGCTTTTTGCCCTGAGCGGTTGACCTTCTCTACCTTTTTCAACAGCTTAGCCTCGATAAAAGGTCCCTTCTTCGTTGACCTCCCCATGTTACTTCCTCCGCCTAACGATCATCCGGTCACTCGGTTTCCTCCGCCGGGTTTTTACCCCTAAAGCTGGTTTACCCCAAGGTGTTTTAGGTGGCATCCCTCGAGGGCACCTGCCCTCTCCACCACCGTGGGGATGGTCGCCGGCGCTCATTGCTGACCCCCTAACTTGAGGGCGCCAGCCTAGCCACCGCTTACGCCCTGCCTTGCCCAAAATGATATTTTGATGGTCAACATTTCCTACCTGACCAATAGTGGCTGTACATCTAGCCAAAATTTTGCGTATCTCACCAGAAGGCAACGCTACTAAGGTGTAATTACCTTCCCTCCCCACAATCTTGGCAGCAGTTCCTGCCCCCCGCACTATTTGTCCCCCTTTATGAGGTTGAAGCTCAATATTGTGGATCATCGTGCCCACCGGGATTTGCCCTACAGGCAAGGCATTACCCGGATTTATCTCAGCTTCATTACTTGACAGGATAGTGTCTCCCACCGTCAAGCCCAAAGGGGCAAGAATGTAACGCTTCTCCCCATCGGCATAATGGATTAAGGCAATTCGCGCCGAGCGATTGGGATCATATTCGATAGCTTTCACCTCACCGGGCATATCAATCTTGTCCCGTTTGTAGTCGATGAGTCGAAGCATTCGTTTCGCTCCCCCACCCCGATGGCGTACTGTTATCTTGCCTTGGTTGTTACGGCCTGCTTTGCGCTTAAGCGGCCGAATTAACGACCTTTCTGGCTCTTTCTTGGTGATTTCCTCAAAGGTAGAGCCAGTCATTCTCCGTCTCCCCGGAGAGGTTGGTTTATATATCTTTAGCGCCATTTAAACTCCTTCAAAAAACTCAACCTTACTGCCTGGTTTAAGGGTAACCACCGCTTTCTTAGTTGGAGGGGATATTACTTGATGTCTCCTCACCATTCGCCTCTTGCCTGGAATATTTATTATATTTACGGTAGCAACCTCTACACTGAAAACCTTCTCTACTGCCTGTTTGATCTGAGGCTTATTGGCCCCCCTGGCCACCTCAAAGGTATACTTATTCTGCTCGGCAAGCATAGTGTTCTTTTCGCTAATTATAGGTCGGCGCAACACTTCATAAATGTGCATTTCCCCCCAGTTTTATCCCGCCCCCCAGATCTGTTCAGCACGGCGTACTGCGGCTACAGTCATCACTAAAAACTTGTAGGAGAGCATATCTAGCACATTAAGCAAGGGGGCAGGCAATGTCTTTGTTTTTGGTAAATTGCCCGCTGATTTTATCACCTTGATATTGGGCTCAGGGGTGACAATAAGTGTGGAAGAATCTATCCCTAATGTATTCAATATCTGTACCATCTCTTTGGTCTTGGGAGAATTTAGCTCGAATCTATCGATCACGATCAAATCTTCATCACGAGCTTTAGCTGAAAGTACACCTCTTATGGCGAGGCGGCGCATCTTCTTGGGCATATCCTGCCGATAATCTCTGGGATGGGGGCCGAAGGCAACTCCTCCCCCTTTGAGCAGAGGAGATCGTCTGCCCCCACGTCGCGCCCAGCCGGTATGTTTCTGGCGATAAAGCTTCTTCGTGCTGCCACGCACCTCTCCCCTTGTTTTGCTATCTGCCGTACCTAATCGGCGATTAGCTAACTGCCTGACCATCGCTTGATGCACCACTGCTCTATTGAAGGGAACATCAAAAACAGCATCACTCATCTCAATATAATCAACAATCTCTCCTAAGGTGTTGTGAACTGGAAACTGCATCTTTTTATTTGCCTGGCCTTATTTTGTTGATAATCAGCAGTCCTCTCTTAGCCCCGGGCACCGCTCCTTTGACCAAGAGCAGATTACGATCTGCGTCGACCTTTATTACCTCGAGGTTTCCCACGGTGACTTTCCGATTTCCCATATGTCCCGGCATACGCCTTCCTTTAAGCACCCTTCCTGGAAAGGTAGTGCCACCGGCAGAGCCGGGGGCACGATGGCGATCCGACTGACCATGTGTTTTTGGCCCCCCAGCGAAATGATATCGCTTCACTCCCCCAGCAAAACCTTTGCCTTTGGATATGCCACTAATCTTGACTATATCACCTGCCTTGAATATATCTACTCCCACCCTTTGGCCCAGTTGAATAGAAGCAGGGTCATCGATACTGAATTCCCGAAGATGCCGCAGCAGATGCCCCGTCCTTTTGAGATGTCCTTTTTCTGGCCGGTTAAGGCGCTTGACCGGCCCAAAGCCGAGCTGTATAGCATTATAGCCATCTTTTTCTTTTGTTTCAACCTGGGTTACCAAACAAGGGCCGGCTTCAATAACACTCACCGCCACTACAGTGCCGTCTTGCCTGAAAACCTGACTCATGCCCAATTTTCTTGCTATCAATCCAGGGAACATTGCAGTACCTCTATAACTTTATCTCCACATCTACCCCTGAGGGTAGGTTCAACCGAGTTAGCACCTCAATTGTCTTGGAAGTGGGATCGAGGACATCGATAATGCGTTTATGGGTGCGGATTTCAAACTGCTCCTGAGAATCCTTGTCGATAAACGGTGAACGTATAACACAGAACTTCTTAATATGCGTCGGCAGAGGTATTGGGCCAGCTACCTGCGACCCTGTCCTCTCTGCCGCTTCTACGATTTGGCTGGCCGACTGGTCTAATATCCTATGATCAAAAGACTTCAATTTAATTCTGATCTTTCGCTTAGCCATTATCTTCCTCTGGTTATAATCTGCTCTGTCAACAGAGAAGGTAGCTCTTGATAACAGTGAAATTCTATGGAGTGGGTTGCCCTCCCTTGGCTTAAGGAGCGAAGGGCAGTAGCATACTCGAAGGTCTCAGCTAAGGGAATGATACCTTTGACTATCCTCAAATCACCCTGCATCTCAATACCCCCGATATGTGCTCTCCGAGCATTAAGATCACCCAATATATCGCCCAGAAATTGCTCTGGGGTGAGCACCTCCAATTTCATGATCGGCTCAAGGAGCAAAGGCTCGGCTTTGCGCACTCCATCCCGCAGTGCTATTGAGCTGGCCATCTTAAAGGCGATGTCCGAGGAATCTACTTCATGAAAGCTGCCATCAATGAGTGATACTTTAATATCAACTATAGGATGGCCAGCTAATACCCCTCTCTCTAAGGCTTCTTTTATTCCTGCCTCCACTGCGGAAACAAATTCCCCAGGTATAGCCCCCGCACGGATTCGATTGCTGAATTGAAATCCGCTACCCCTCTCCACCGGCTCGAGCCGAAGCAAAACATGGCCATACTGTCCCCGCCCACCAAACTGCTTAATGAATCTCCCCTCTGCTTCAACTGGCCGAGAGATTGTTTCTTTATAGGCTATTTGAGGTTTGCCCACCCTGGCTCCCACCCTGAACTCACGCTTCATTCTTTCAATCAAGACCTCAAGGTGAAGTTCGCCCATGCCGGAGATTAAGGTTTGGCCTGTCTGGGGCTCATAACCTATTTTGAAGGTAGGATCCTCCTGGGCCAATTTTGCTAAGGCATCTCCCAGCCTGTCTTGATCTGCCTTGGTTTTAGGCTCGATGGCCACCGAGATTATTGGCTCGGGGAAGCTTATCGGCTCAAGAAGAACATGGTGGGAAAGGTCACAAAGAGTATCACCGGTAAAGGTATCCTTTGGTCCCAAGGCAGCAATGATTTCCCCCGCGCTGACCTCCGCAATGTCCTCGCGGTGATTAGCCTGCATCTGAAGTAATCGGCCAAGGCGTTCCTTTCGCCTTCGGGTGGAGTTGAACACTTGATCCCCGGCTTTCGCCTTGCCTGAATATACTCTGATATACGCTAATCTGCCCACAAAGGGATCGACGACTACCTTAAAGACTAAAGCGGAAAGCGGTGCTGCGCTAGATGGGAGGCAAGCAACTACCTTATTTGTTGCTGGCTCGATACCTTGTATTGGCGGCATGTCCAGAGGTGAGGGGAGATAATCTACTATGGCATCCAAAAGTGGCTGAATACCTTTATTCCTTAAGGCACTGCCGCAGAGGACAGGCACTAACTTATCCGCCACGGTAGCCCTTCGCAAGGCAGCTTTGATGTCCAAGGTAGTGAGCTGGTCACCTTCAATATAAGCCTCCATCACCTGATCATCTACTTCAGCTAATTTCTCAACTATCACCCTTCGCTGTCTCTCCACCTTCTGGATATAACCATCAGGGATGCTCGATTCAATGGGGGGAGAAGCAAGATCATCAGCAAAAATCCAGGCTTTATTCTCTACCAGATCTATAACTCCCTCAAATGACTTTTCCCCGCCTTGAGGCAATTGTATCGGCACGGTGTTGGCACCCAGGTGTTCCTCCATCATGATCAGGGCTCGCTCCCAGTCAGCGCCAATTCGATCCATTTTGTTAATAAAGCAGATTCGGGGGACGTGATACTTATCTGCTTGATGCCATACTGTCTCCGACTGAGGTTGAACACCAGCCACCGCATCCAGCACTACCACCCCCCCATCAAGTACCCGCAGACTTCGCTCCACCTCAGCGGTGAAATCCACATGACCTGGGGTATCAACAATATTGATGCAGTGCTCTTGCCAATGGCAGGTAGTTGCCGCCGCGGTGATAGTAATCCCCCTTTCTCGCTCTTGTTCCATCCAGTCCATTACTGCGGTCCCCTCATCCACCCCCCCAATTTTATAGGTGCGACCAGTATAGTAGAGGATCCGCTCGGTGATAGTAGTTTTGCCGGCATCTATATGGGCGATGATCCCTATATTCCGCATTCGATCTAAAGAACAAGCCTCCCCTGTTGAGCTATCCATCACCATTAATCCTTCTGGGCTAATTTCTGGCATACGGGGAATAGGGGAACTGAGAATTTTGTTACCATCGGAAGTGCACAAAGGCTCTATTCGCCTCAGCCATTCTATGAGTGTCTTCCCGCCTTTTAACCGTCACCCCTTGCCCCTGAGCGGCATCAGTAATCTCAGCGGCAAGTTTCTCTGCCATCGACTTGCCACTTCTTGCTCTAGCTGATTTCAGCAGCCAGCGTATAGCTAAAGAGTTGCCCCGGTTGCCTCTGACCTCTACAGGTACTTGATAGGTGGCACCGGCAACACGACGTGGCTTAACCTCCAAAAGAGGTGTAGCATTTCTTATTGCCTGCTCTAAGACATCGATAGAATCCCGTTTCATTCTCTGTCCACTGAGGTTAAGTGCAGTATAGACAATCCTTTCTGCCGTTCTTTTCTTACCACCATACATCACTTTATTAATTAATCGGGAAACTAGCTGGCTATTATACACCGCATCAGGCGGCATTTCCCTTCTTATTATTGCTCCTCGTCTGGGCATCTTTCAACTCCAAACTAAAAAACTCGAGTAATCCCCTTACCGTACAGCAGCTGCCAGGTTATTTACAACACCATCGACTAGCCGAGAAGATTCCTAGGCACCCTTAGCACGCTTTGTTCCGTAACGGCTACGCCCTTGTTGCCGATTGGCTACTCCACTGGTATCTAGAGTGCCCCGGACAATATGGTAACGTACCCCAGGTAGGTCTTTCACGCGCCCCCCCCGAATTAGCACCACCGAATGCTCCTGGAGATTATGTCCCTCACCCGGGATATAGGCAGTTACCTCCATGCCATTAGTTAGCCGCACTCGAGCAACTTTACGCAGGGCAGAGTTAGGCTTCTTAGGAGTCATCGTCTTGACTTGAAGGCAAACCCCCCTTTTTTGGGGTGAACCTTTACTCTGCCCTAGCTTATTCTTAAGCGCATTAAAGTTAAAATGAAGTGCCGGAGTTTTATTCCCCCGGGGGCCCCCTTTTCGCCCTTTTCGCACCAGTTGATTAAGGGTAGGCAAATTCCTCCTCCTTATAAACCGCAAGCCTTATAATTTAACATTAACTGGAGGAAGATGTCAAGTCCGCGAACTGAATCATGTTGCTGCCCAGTAAAAATGATTACAATGATTACACGGTGACAAAATCATAGAACATCAACATCTGAGGGCAGACATGTCGACAAACTCTGAAAAAGCAAATATACTATGAGCCAAGGATGCTGTCAGCAGAAAATCTCTGGGGAATGTCAGCTCTTTGACATGCTGCCGATTTATTAGAGGATGGCATTGACCTACGATATATTCGGGAACTTTTGGGGCATGAGAATCCCCGAACAACACAGCGATATACTTATGTGAGCCAGAGGGAGCTAGGACCATTCGAAATCCGCTAGGTAAACCATCATGGGCGGTTGCCCACCAGCGAATCATGAAAATAGGTTGTCGTTGCGAGGGGCAAGGCCCCGAAGCAATCTCAGGATAATGAGAGTGAGATTGCTTCCCCTTCGCTTCGCTCAGGGTCGCAATGACACATGGGGAATCTATTTTCGGAATAAAGGTTATCTGGAATTTCAGAGGCAAAAGTTTTATAATCACTGCGGGAGCTAGATAGCCTCTTTGGTTAAAGGGGGTGAAATGAAGATTCACGAGTACCAGGCAAAGGCAATCATGTCTCAATATGGCATCCCAGTACCTCAAGGTGGCGTAGCTGGCACAGCAGCGGAAGCCAAAGAAATTGCTGCCCAGCTTGGTGGAGAAGTGGCCATCAAGGCCCAGGTTTACGCCGGAGGCAGAGGCAAGGCAGGGGGCATTAAACTAGCCCCTTCTGCACAAGAGGCGGCAAAGTTGGTAGCCGAGATGCTGGGCAAGAATTTGGTTACCCATCAAACCTCTCCCCAAGGAGTGCCAATCGATCGAGTATTAGTTGAACAGGCAATAGAAGCAGAAGGTGAATTTTATCTTGGCATCGCGATTGATGGGTCGGCTCAACTGCCGGTGATGATGGCCAGCTCGGCGGGGGGGATGGATATTGAGGAAGTAGCCCAAAAGAGTCCAGAGAAGATTACCAAGATTTACCTCGAACCAGCGATTGGCTTTCAACCCTTCCAGGGGAGGAAACTTGCTGAGGCGATGGGGATGGACCCCTCTCTGGTCCGCCCGGCTACTGAGCTAATGGCCAATCTCTACCGCTTGTTTTGGGGAAAAGACTGCTCCTTGGCTGAGATTAACCCCCTGGTAATTACCAAACAGACCGAACTGGTGGCAATAGATGCCAAACTCAACTTCGATGATAATGCTCTGTTTCGGCATCCCGATATCGCTCAGTTGCACGATCCAAGGCAGGAGGATGCTATGGAGGCCCAAGCTGCAAGCTGGGGGGTGAAAAATTACGTTAAATTAAATGGCAACATCGGTTGCCTGGTCAATGGCGCCGGACTGGCGATGTCCATTTTAGATCTCCTTACTCTATCAGGTGGCAGCTCAGCTAACTTCCTTGACATTGGCACCGTGAATACCACCGAGCGAGTAGTCAATGCGTTTAAGATTCTTACTGCTGACCCCAAGGTAAAAGCGGTGCTGGTGAACATCTTTGGTGGCATGGCTCGGGTGGATGTAATCGCCCAGGGGATAGAGGAGGCATATCGGCAGATGGACATCAGGGTTCCCCTGGTAGTGAGGTTAGCGGGGACAAATGTGGAACAGGGTAGGCGCATCCTTGCCGAGTCGGGAATAAAATTCATTGCTGCTCAAGATTTAGCTGAGGCAGGAAGGCTAGCAGTGGAAGCAGCCAAAATTTCCTAAGGAGGAGAGCTGTTGTGAGCATACTCGTCGATGAAAATACCCACCTACTTGTTCAAGGAATCAGCGGTCGGGAGGGGAGTTTCCACACCCAGCGTTGCCTGGAATATGGCACTAAAGTGGTAGCTGGAGTTTCCCCAGGCAAGGGGGGAAGCAAAGTACTTGGTGTGCCGGTTTTCAATACCGTCGAGAGAGCTACCAGGGAAACGGGGGCCAACGCCAGCATTATCTTCGTACCGGCAGCTTTTGCCGCCGATGCTGTTCTTGAAGCTGCTGATGCTGGCATCTCCTTGGTAGTTTGTATTACTGAAGGGATCCCCACCTTTGACATGATCCCCCTACTCTATTACCTCCGCCACACCAATACTCGACTTATCGGCCCTAACTGCCCCGGAGTGATCTCACCAGGAAAATGCAAAGCGGGATTAATGGCAGGAGACATTCACATGCCAGGAGGTGTAGGCGTGGTATCTCGCAGCGGCACTTTAACCTATGAAGTAGTGGCGCAACTCACGGCTCTAGAGGTGGGACAATCTACCTGCGTTGGCATTGGCGGCGATCCTCTACTGGGCAGCACCTTTATTGATATATTAAACCTCTTTGAGCAGGATACCCAAACCTCGGCGGTAGTACTTATCGGAGAGATTGGAGGAACTATGGAGCAGGAAGCAGCGGAGTTCATTCAGAAAAATATGTCCAAGCCAACAATTGCCTTTGTGGCTGGCAGTACTGCCCCACCGGGGAGAAGAATGGGACATGCTGGTGCAATTATCAGCGGCAGCTCAGGGAAAGCTCAACAAAAGATTACTGCTCTGGCCACTGCTGGGGTGACCATAGCCGAAAGCCCTGCTAAGGTCGGCATCACTACTAAAAAGGTACTTGAAGAGAAAACTAAGCGACTATTTATCTGAGCTACCTCTTACGCCGATTGGAGACATAACGCTGATAGAGATCAACAACATCTAGTTCGCCAGCTACGATCTTACCAATAACCCAGCCGCCAAAGATGCATAAGAGCAACAGAAATGCTTCTAATACACCACCCCATATAAGGATGGCGCCTATTACGCCACCGAGGATAACTCCTACTATCTTTGGGTCCACCGCTCTACCCCTCATCTTCCTAGGCAACTACTTGGCTGCCAGGCTCTTTGCCTCTACTGACTCATAATGAGCTTTGATTTCCACCTTAGCCACAGGTAATCCGATGAATTGCTCTATAGCTTCCTTAATCTTGCTTTGCAGCTCGCTGCCGCTCTCAGGGATGCTAGCCCCTAAAGCTATCGGGGTCTTACAGCTCAGCACAAGACCACCTGATGCTTCACCAACTTCGCAATCAATATCACGCACGCTTTCTACCGTCAATCCTGTCCTGTTGGCTAAAAGGCGGACGCTTTCCTGGTCTATAGTGAGCAGACCTCCGCCGTCGGATCGGATCAAAAATGGCACCCTCTTCCGTGGGGCAAACTCCAACGATAATACTGCCAGCATCCCTACTATAAGGATGACACTTACTCCGATGCCAATGGCCTGGTCACTCCCCGTGGCCGAGGCTACCCCCTCCAGTTGACCACTGAACCAGCCATAAGGTAATACTTCTCCAGGAAGTACTGCCCCAAATATAATCAGGAGAACGATTATGCCCCCGGCTAATATTAGCAAGGCCAATATGATACTAAATATGCGATTAAAAAGACTCATCTCACCTCTATCCGAAACATTGCTCACTTATTCGGCTGCCATTTGCGTTAGCATCTTCTCCGGGAACTCAACTCCTACAACATTGATGTTGATCTGCTTAGCTACCAAGCCGCATAACTTCCTCACCTTACTAGCCACATTCTGGCGTACTTTAGCGGCAATCTTAGGAATGTTATGGCCATAGATGACTCTAAGCTCGATATTGATTGTAGTTTCCTTCAATCCTACCTCTGCACTTATCCCCCTAGCCCTTTCTGGAGCACCACCCAAGTGCTCAGCTAGGGTGCGCCCCATGGAGCCAGAGCCTAGGGCATAAACCCCCTCTACCTCTCGTGCCGCTATGCCGGCTATGCTGCCCACCACCCGCTCGGATACGATGGTCACGCCCGCTATACTCACCACCACACTCTCTCTCTCGGAATCGTGCCCTCTTCCATCATCTGCCCCCTTCATAAAGTGGACCATGCCCAAATGTTTATGAAGTTAACTCCACCTCAGTAAGCGCTCTCTCTACTCCCTCGGTGGGGGGGAAGTAGACGTCTACGATATTGATATTGATCTCCTTCGCAACCAGACCGCATAGACTCAGTGTCTTATCAGCCACATTCTGGCGTACCTTAGCGGCAACCTTAGGAATACTATAGCCATAAATGACCCTTAGCTCGAGATTAACTGTAGCTTCTGCCACACCCACCTCTACATCCACCCCCCTAGTCCTTTCTGGAGCGCCACCCAACCGCTCAGCCAGGGTACGTCTAACAGAGCTAGCTCCGCCGGCTCCCATGGCATAGATCCCTTCTACCTCTCGCGCCGCTGTTCCAGCTATAATTGCCACCACCTCATCCCTTATGGTTAGTGTCCCCTGTGGCTCAATTTGCTCTCCCATTAGTCACCCCCACACTCAGATTTCATCTATTCTAGAGCACTCTTCTTCCTCGAAGGACAACTCCCTTCTCAGAGCGCCTACTCGCCAAATCATTGGTGCCAATATATCATAGCCTTCGTATTTTGTCAAGTGAGCGAGTTGCAATAGTGCATAACATGCAGCCAATCATCTTTTACAATCGAGAATGAAAGTATAAGGATTGACACTACTCGCTGTGTTGACTAGGAGAGGCCAAAGTGCTAATTTGTGGTGATGAGTTATAAAGCAATTATCTACGACAAAAGGCAACAGATTGGCTACATAACCCTTAATCGGCCTGAGGTAGCTAATGCTATCGATATGCAGATGGCACTAGAGCTAGTTGATGCTTGCCACCAAGTCAACCAGGATGAAAGCATTAAGGTGGTCATCATCACCGGAAGTGGAGACGAGGCCTTTTGCTCTGGGGAGGATTTAGGGCAACTCTACCACAGCCTCAGTAGAGGGGCCTCGTTGGAAGTAAAAGAGCCTACCTTGCTCTATGAAGCTACCGCATCAGTGGCAGCTATTAACCATCCGGTCATCGCCGCTATTAATGGGGATGCTCTAGGGGCAGGCTTAGCTTTGGCATTAAGTTGTGACCTCAGGATTGCCTCAGATAAGTCCCGGTTAGGAGTTCCTGATACTGCCTGGGGCTATATTTCCGCAGGGGGCGCTACTCAATGGCTGCCCCGAACCGTAGGTAGGGGCAAAGCGTTGGAAATGATCCTCACTGCTGAACCTGTCGACGCACAACAAGCACATCGAATTGGGCTGGTTCACCAAGTAGTCCCTCATCAGGAAGTTATCCTCAAGGCAGAGGAGGTAGCGATGAGGATAGCCTCGCGGGCACCTATTGCCCTACGATATGCTAAGGAAGCGATACGTAAGGGTTTAGATTTAACCTTGGAGCAAGGGCTAAGGCTGGAATATGACCTTTACTTAGTGCTTCAAACTACTAGAGATCGCACTGAAGGTATCACTGCCTTCTTGGAAAAAAGACCTCCCCAATTCAAAGGAGAATGAATTGAAATTAGATTTACATACTCATATCTTTGAAGCTACCAATATTGCTCACCCTGATGTCGATTTAGTGCGCCAGATAGTAACCAAGATAACCGAAAGAGGCTTGGATGGAATCGCCATCACTGAACACCGGGACAAGGATTATGCTTATCAGGTGATAGAGATTGTAAACCGATTCTTTGCCAACCAGGTAATAATCATTCCCGGGCAAGAGGTATGTGAAGCCTTTCATCATGTGGTTGAGCTCTACCTGCCTGATGGCTCAACTTTCCGTTTTGTGGCTCATCCTGGGGATGGGGAGCTTTTAGAGCGATGCTTCGGTTATATGGATAGTATCCACGGCATAGAGATTGAGAATGGCGGTTACCACGTTGCCAAGGAGAAGGCAATCGAGATTGCCCAAAAATATGATCTGCTCATGCTGTCGAATAGCGATGCCCACTCGTTATCAGATATTGGCCGGTACTGGAATGAGATCGACCTTGCCGAGCTTTGTAGCCGGGCCAAAATGAAGCCGAAGCTACAAAAATAATGGGAAGGGATATAAGGGATATAGTTGAAATTAAAGCTTGATCTGCACACCCATTGCTTTGAGGCCACTGGCCAAGTCGCCCCCACTGAGGACATTGTAAGACAAATTATCGCTGCGGTAAAAGCAAGAGGACTAGATGGAATCGCTATTACCGAGCACGAGGATAAATCCTATGGATATAGGGTTAAGGAGATTGTTGACCACTACTTCGCCAGTGAGATTTTGGTTATCCCCGGACAGGAGATAGTTGTAGCAGAGATGGCCTGGGCTGAGGTAGTGGAGCTATATTTGCCTGGTGAGGTTACCTTTAGATTTCTACCTCATCCGAGCTACCCTTATCCGGGGGACTTCTCCTATGGAGTTGATTTGCTTCATGGCATTGAGATCAGAAATTATTTGCACGATCGGCAACTAAACAAACCAAAAATAAGGGAAGTTGCCCAAAAACATCACTTGCTTTTGCTGGAAAATAGTGATGCTCATTCATTGAGCAATATTGGGGCATACTATAACGAAATTGATCTTGAAGAGCTATACCATCGAGCAAATCAGGGATTAAGGTAACACAGTGCCCGATTTTCAAACCATCATCTATGACAAGAAAGACGGCAAGGGATATATCACCCTTAATCGGCCTCAAGCGCTAAATACCTATAACCTTCAGATGCGGGACGAGTTATATCAGGTATTAAGCGCCATTAAGGATGACCCTGAAGTAATGATAGTTATTTTGGCCGGAGCAGGAAGGGCATTTTGCGCCGGGGCCGATTTAACTGAATTCCTCACCGCTCCTTCTCGAGTGACCGCCCGTCAAGTTCGCTGGGAGCGTGATGTGTGGGGGTTGTTTTTAGCCCTTCCCCAACCTTTGATTGCTGCTCTTCACGGCTATGTGCTCGGCTCGGGCATTGAGATAGCACTTTGCTGTGACCTGAGAATTGCTTCAGAGGATGCTCGTTTCGGTCTTCCCGAGCCCTCTTTAGGCATTATCCCCGCTGCCGGAGGAACGCAGCTTTTACCGCGCACAGTTGGTAGAGCCAAGTCTTTGGAAAAGCTATTGACTAGTGATTGGACTGATGCCCAGGAAGCCTATAATAGCGGGTTGGTCAACCAAGTAGTCCCCAAAGATAATCTCCTCCCTTATGTGGAACAGGTGGCAGGGAAAATAATGTCCCGTGCCCCCATTGCTATAAGGTATGCTAAGCAGGCAGTACGAAGAGGGCTGGATATGAGCCTGGAAGAGGGTTTGGCACTGGAGAGGCGACTTCGTGGCCTAGTTCTGCTAAGCGATGATGCTCGGGAAGGGATTACCGCCCGTCTTGACAATAGAGCCCCTCGGTTTTAAAATGGACGGCAACTTTCTTTAAAGGTTTTCGGGTTGAGCGGCCGATTGAAATTGGGCAAGTCTTTTTATGTGAGGTGATTCAAAAATGGGTTTTCTTACTGAACTTTCGTTGCGTAACCGGGCAGTGACTTTCCTCGCTGTAATACTAATCACCATAGGCTCCATCTATGCCACCATCAGTCTTAAGATGGAGTTGATACCAGATATCGAGATGCCAGCAATCAGCGTGGTCTCCATATACCCTGGGGCTCCTCCTGAAGAGGTAGAGAGGGAAATTACCGCCCCGGTTGAGGCTGTTGTTTCCGGCACCGAGGGCTTAAAGAATATCTATTCAACTTCGGCAGAGCACATCTCATTTGTTCTCGCTGAGTTCAAGTTTGGCACCAATATGGATAAAGTGGAGCTAAGTGTATCTCGAAATATGGCGCTACTGAATCTTCCTCCTAACGTTAAGCCCCAGGTTCTCCCTTTGGGGATGGAGATGATGCCGGTAGTGGTGCTCAGCCTCAGTGGTGATGTTGACCCTGCTGAGCTGCAAGAAATTGCTGACAGCAAAGTTGTCCCTCGAATAACTGCCCTAGATGGTGTTTTCAGTGTTGATCTAGAAGGGGGTAGCCAAAGAGAAGTGCTTGTCCGCCCCGATACTGGGAAAATAGACCAACTGGGCCTCTCTTTATCATGGATTGCCTACATGCTTCAGTCTGGTAATATCTCGATCCCTACCGGGAAGATAACCCTGGAGCATACGGTTTATCCTTTGCATGCTCTGCATCGGTACACCTCATTAGAAGAGATTGAGAACACAATTGTTACTCTTTCAAATCCAGCTACAGGCGCACCGCTCTTACTTAAGGATGTAGCCGAGGTAAGCTTATCACCAACTCCTCAGACGGCAATCACCCGTACCAATGGCAAAGATAGCGTGGGCATTATAGTGCTAAAGGATGGCGGGGCCAATACGGTCTCGGTGGCTAATGCCATAATTGATGAGGTGGCTAGAATCGAGCCGACTCTCGGCAGCGGGGTTGAACTGCATACCATACTCGACCAATCGGAATTCATCGAACGCAGCATTCGAGACTTAACTCGGGAGGCACTGATCGGGGCAATCCTAGCTATAATAATAATATTCCTCTTCCTGTGGGCAGTGCGTGCCTCTCTAGTCACCATCGTTTCTATCCCTCTTAGCGTCCTTATTGGCTTCATGTTGCTCAATTTCTGTGGGCTGACCATTAACATCCTCACCTTAGCCGCTATGGC
>Ga0209345_10000717_pt1 | contig 42365 bp, 59 predicted proteins | sample Cruoilmetagenom7_FD_187294 | JGI IMG/M metagenome (GOLD analysis project Ga0209345, IMG submission 187294) | Oil polluted marine microbial communities from Coal Oil Point, Santa Barbara, California, USA - Sample 7 (SPAdes) (version 2) | ecosystem: Environmental > Aquatic > Marine > Oil seeps ...
AACTCTGTGCGTAGGAATAATCTATCTGGGCGGAGACCATTACCATGAGAGTATTTAGACACTCGCTTCTGGAACTTAGGTTTAGGTATCTCAATTTGCAAGGTATATACAGTCACTGGCTGAATATCAAAGCCGAGCCAGTTCTTACCAGCGGCGAGATGGAATGCTAAGTCCATAGCTAACATTGACTTCCAGCTCTCCCATCTTCCATATATAACCATCTTGGTCTGGGGTATGAGCAAGCCATCAGATATAATATATTCCTGCTTTGGTGGTTGCCATTCTAGGAAGTCATTCAAACTTTGTGCTTTCATGTATTAGATTCCTGTCTTGCATTATAAATAATTCCTTCTGTTTTATATGTACTAAATCCCAGAGTTCTAGGTCATATAGTATATTGCATATACCCAAATCACAAGCTTCTCGATGTTGGGGGCAGTTGTTACAACTAGGCAGATTGTCCTTAGTGTATGTAAGTTTGAGTCTTTTCTTCCACTTGCTGGCAGTGGATGGGCTGATGTTTAGTTTCTTACCTACTACTGTCAAGCTGCCTTGCATTAACAAGGTTTGTATTGGCTTCTTGTGTTGTTGTTCTATCAACCTCATGTGAGTGGTTTTAGTAATCCCGTCTTGGTATGGAGTTACTTCAACTAGACGTCTGTGCTTACGAACTGCTGATTGGGATGGAGCTAGTCCGTGGGATTTTAATATCTGTTCCCTGACAGATTTACTTTTCATAGATCCTCCTGTATGTCTGATAATAGTTTCTGTGCTTCTGATTCTAGGTTTGCCAGGTACTCTGCTACATTGTAATAGGGGACGCTTTCCTCCCTATCGTATATCAACCTGCAAAACATGCAAACCCAGCGATGGAAACTTGCGGAGAAATATGTTCTAACGCTTCCACACAATGGGCAGGACATGATACCTCCAAATGCTCGGACGTGTCTAGGATGAAATATATGGTCTACTAGGTCTATGCCATCTTCGTTAACTATTTCCAACATTCACATCCTTTAACATACTAGCTAGTTTGGTATTCTCTCTTCCTTTAAGATAACCAGCCATGTATCCTGCCGTTATGCCAGTGAGTATTGGAGTTGTTGCCTTATTAGTCAGTTCTCCTACAAGGAACAATGGACTGTATTCACACACAAGAACTGCTATGTCTGATACCAGGTCTTCATCTACGTGTTTGGTTAGGTCTTCTGCTTCTATGATTTTAGCTAGGTCTTCTATGTTCATGTATTACCTCCAATTTAGTTTTATTTAACCTTTTTACTACCTATCATCTTAGTGTCCCATAAGGCTAGTAATATAAACCCTATACTTAATAAGATAGTTAGTATGATTATGGTAGTTTGTATCCACTCTGGTGCATTATTTATTTGTTCCTTGAATATCTCTACTAAAAGGTAGAGTGTTATTATAATTATAGCTATTGCAGGACAAAGCCCTACTCGCATAATACCTCCTATATATTGTAGATTCTTAAGTTTAATTTTTCTATAGCATATTTGAGAGTGTTAAGTAAGTCCATTACAACATCAAATTCTTTACAACAATTCTGACTACTCACATCTTCTAAGGGACAGTTAGAGCACCTCATATATTCTAAGCAGAGTCCGCACCGTCGGTGTCCCTCTATTGATATAGTATCAATGGCTTTATATATTGACTGCCATTTCTTGAGTGAGCAGTCTTTACCAGGTATACCATTCTTAATGTCAACTTTTGCATCTTCTCCATCATAAATCTCTATTAACTTCATTTTTCCCTCCTATGTATTGGCGGGAGTTCCTTGGCTGGGTCAGACAGCCAGTGAGGGAAAGGAGTAAAACCCTCGGAACTCCCATGATTTTATCTACTCCTTAACAGTTTTGTGGAGAAGGTTTGTGAGGTGCATCTTGTATTCCAGTTAGTGCTGGTAGTAACTCATTAGCATGGAAGCAACTGCTGGTAGCATCAATAATTTGAACAAGGTAGGGATGCCTCTTATCACATCTACAACCTGGATTACCTGTAGTTTCAATGTCAATTACTATGCCTAACTTTCCAGCATGTATACCATTCTCATACTTACAATCTTTTCTAACCATTACTGGGTCATCAATCTTATATTTCATAATACCTCCGTTTAATCAAGTATAAAGTATATTCCAAGAATGATAGGCACCATTATAACCATTACAATACCGAAAACTTTTGCAGCTGTAAGTATTTCTTCCCATCCAGTGGTAAAACCTATATAACTTAAGAATGTAATGACTGGAATAGCTATTAGTAAATAACCTAGTAGTTTTCTCTTATTCATAATACCTCCTTCCTTAAGACATTACCAGTCCTACAAATACCAAGCTGCCAAAGAAGCTAAGCATAAAGGCAATCATCAATAGAATCCTATCTCGTTTACACATTGGTTCTCCTTCTCCTTTGAGTGTGTATCTATTCATTGGTTTCTCCTTCCTCGATGTCTGCATCGAATAGCAAGAACATCCTAGATGTCCTTTCTAGGTAGGTATATTCCTGCTCCGTGTCCGCCTAACTCAATAAAACCATACCTAAAACCAAATCTTACACTCCTACTTTTTGTTCTTACAATCCCACAGAATGTTCTTTTGGAATATAATCTACGTTTGATTATCTTTATCAACTTACCTCCTTCTATTGCCTATAAGGCAACTCTATCGCTGGAAAGAAATGCTTTGCATCCTGTTCAGACAGCTTTACTCCATACGCTGCTACATACTCTTCTGTCCCAGCTTCGGTATAGCTTGTATCTCCGCCGATATAAGCTGCCCAGTCTATCTCTTTTGTAACTATTGCTACAATAGCTATTTGGACATAATTGCAAGCCCAAAATCGTGCCTCTAGACACAAGGTATGTTCATCTTCCTTGAATATATGGTATGGATACACTGGTTTCATATTACCTCCTTATTTTCTACATCTTTAAGGATGTCTAACAATTTACGAAGATGTTTAACCTCATTAATTGCAGCTTCCAATACATCCTTTTCAATAGTAGCTCTCTTGAAAAATTCCTCATCAGTCTCTATACGATATCCTTCCATTACTAGGCAGTCTCCTTTGATAATGAACCTTGTGTCTGGAACATGGTTTCCGTTCAATAATATCTTAGCAATGCGGAAGCTATATTTACTTAGTTCAAGGACAGCTTCTCTATGTTCTGCTCCACTACTTCCTGGTTTCTCAGTAATAAACTTCACTGTATTACCTCCTTTCTATTATTCATACTTGCCAGGGACGGATGCTGCCATTTAAGGATTAAGTACTAACCTCACAACTCATAAGAGTTTTGTTTGGTAGGCAGCCTTACCCTCTATACCAGTTTACTGGTCTATCTCCGCCTCCAGCAAGTTACCTGGCTAGTAGCTATTTGGGACATCATTCGGGCTTAATTCCGCAGTGCATTCCAGTATTGCTACAATTTTATATCCTTCATCTATCTCAAGAGCAGACTCAATATCCCTTTCGTTACCTCCAGGGTAGCCAGGTCATATTCAATTATTAATGTACCAACTGGACTGTCTAGCTAGACAAGTAATGCATCCGTTAGCTCAATTATGCAGTTGTCTCTATGTCCCTCTTCCAACGCATCCTGTGCAGTCTCAAGACTATCAACTATGTCCTGATATTTTTCTTCCAAATCCTCACGCTCGGTATCTGCTAGTTTGTCCTCATATAGTGCAATGAGATACTCTAGTTCTACTTTCCTTGCCCTTAGTTCTTCATCACTTGAATCTTTGATTCGTGTAATGAGTTTATTAATCTCTCCTTTGCTTGCCTTTACCAGACTTCGCACTCCAGCTTCATTTGCTCTCATGTCCTTACCTCCTTAATTTATTTAGCTACCTAGCCTACTCCTGCCTACCAATTGCTTGATAAGCAGAGTGTGGAATAGTTAACTACTAGCCTTGCTTCCAGAGAGTATATCGAACCCTTCTGCTATAACAGGAACAAGCTCAAAGACCTGCTCTCCTGGGATTTCTCCAGCTAGGGATGGTGATACCTCATAATAATCAGAGAATGCAACGTATGTTTTACCTTCCTTAAATAGAAAAGCAGGCTCTTCATACGTTGAGAAAGCACCTATATCCTCCCCTATTTTAATCCGATGATTAAGATTGTGACTAAATTGATGCTGGTTTTCCATATTACCTCCTTTATATTCTTACTAATATTGTACTAACAATCTTTCTGGTATTACTCCAGCTATCATGTCTTTCCATTCTGCCTGAGTAATATGTGTAGGTACATTCAAGATTCTATATCCTCCACTACCAACTGGTTCCCAATCCTCCGCTTCTGCTAGAATATCTCCTTCAATTAGTTTATAAGCAGCGGAGTGCACTACTCTATACCAAATACCAGAAATTTGCCCCCATCTTTCTACATATAGATCTTTTTCTACCTTATTAGTGAGTTCTCGTAATATGCGGAGTTCTCCTGTTTTCTTATAATAATCAACTCCTGTTATTTGGTATTGGGGTATAGGCTCAGGTTCTGCTTCCTGTGCAGTACGTATCCCAGACTCAATAGTATTTAATCTTTCTATGAGCTGGTTGTACTCCAGGATTAGTGGATGATTACCAGGTATTTTATTGCGCATTTGGTTCCTCCTTTATTATACATTCCGTACCTCTATCTCTCTCATCCTACCAATCAGCCTCACACTCCATGGATGATAAAGAAACTATCCCTTTGTTGTGGAGTGGTTTTTTGTTCAGTAGCATCTCGCAGTGCTTGCATTAAACGTACTATTTGTCTGTTACGGGAATCTATTATTTCTTGTTTATGCTTCACTAGTTGCATTAGTTCCTCTTCTCTAGCAGACATCTTATATTCTTTTTCCATTTCAATTCTCCTTCTTTCATACCTTTATATCCTCTGTATTACCAGTCAGCACTCGACCTATGCTGTGAGCCATGATTATATACATCGTACCTTCTCATTGAATTTACCTGTGCTCATGGCCATCGTCTCATTATATCATACGCTATTGCCATTGTCAATAGCCAGCCCTGGCAGCGTATGTCGAACGTATGATCCAAACATCCATTCTGAACGTATGTACCGAACATTTGTGCTACTTAACATAACGCTTGGTTCAAGGCTTATACATTTATTACGAAATTTCCTGGTATTATGTAAAGCAACCCGTTGACAATCCCTGGTATATGTGCTATTATTGTTCTAGGCTGTAAAAGCGACAACGTTTTCAGCACATTAAAAATTGAATAAAGGACGGTGACAACATGGAAGCAAAAGCACTCGAGTCTCAAATTGTCGAGGCTCAAAAAGCACTCACCCAAGCTAGAACTGGACTCATGGCTGCATATCAAGCGAATGATACAACTCAAATCACCGAATTCGAGGGGTTTGTCGAACATGCAAAGAAGCTTGTAGCAATGGCTGAATTGGCAAGGGATAAAGCTATTGAGGAAGGCTTGGCAGGTGAGAGGGAAGCGTTAGGCATTGCCATATTCGAGGCTATCAAGGACGTGAGCGTTAATGGCAAAAAGCTAAAGGTACAACTCGAAGCTGTCAAAGCTACAGGGTTCGCTTTCAAGCTTCCCGATGGCCAAAGCGACACAGCAAGGGTAGCATTGACGGTTCCAGGGATCCCAGGCACACACAAAGCATCAAGCGGCAATGGTGGCAATCGTGGCGAAATGCAAGCGAAATTCGGCGTAACATTGGATCAAGCGTATAATGCCTTTAAGGAACCAGAGGACGAAGCGTTATTCAATGCAGCCGAATTGCTCGAAACAAAGCCTCGCAATAGCAAGCAATGGACGATCAAAAATGCTGTAAGGAACCGTGCTATTGCTGATGGGCGATTAAGGCCAACAAGCTGAACAATGTATAAACGAGGGAGCCTAGTTGTCGGGCTCCCTTTTTTATTGCTCATTGAGTAGAACATATGTTCGATTATATATGCCGATTGCTGATAATGCCACGAGCTTTGAGCTATGATAGCCAATCGTGCCTTGAAATACATTGCTTACATAGCCTTTGAACATTGCCATGTACAATCGCACACATCATTATTTACACACGCTTTAAATTGCCTTACAATGCGAGCCGATGTATGAGCGATGTATAGGCATGGAACCAAATACATTGGTTGGTTGACATAACAATCCTGGGTACGGCTGCTAGTATTATGAGATATACGAACGAGTTAATTCCATTCACGCAAATTATTTATATATAAACTACTACCTTATACTTCCTCATAGGTTTTCTCAAATATATCTGGTTTGCATAAGTGGATTCCTTCTACATCTTTTATAATCCAATCATTATATTTAACAAGGTCTAGCCCTTCTGCTGTAGGTATATATAAGCCTACTTCATCCACGTAATGTTCTCCCATAAACTTACACACTTCATCCCTATTATCCTGTTTTAACTGCATTGCCTCGATTACCATTGATTTATTCCTGAATTTCATATTACCTCCATTATATAAATTCTCTCACCGTCGCCGATTTATAGTAAAATACCCTGGCTTCCTTACACCATATACACACGAAAGTCATGTGGTTGCTGCAATCCTCCATCCAATGATGGGCACCACTCGGCGATTTTGGGCATTTCCAACTCCCAGATTTTTTATAACTTATATATCCTGGACTATCCATTTCTTAGGTACTCCTCCATATCTCCCAATGCGTGTGGTTACATCCTCTATCTTGCTATCCAATTTAATAACTGACAGCAGATTGTCTGGAAACTTAGCCTTTAGGCGTTTCTTTTGTTGTACTAGCATGGCATGTTTGCGTAGCAGTTTCTTTCTTTCCAATGCATCCTTTGGTTCTAGTTTTAATACCTTCCTTCCTCTAGGGCTGGCATGGTATGGGTTTTGCCTCAATGCGTCCATGCCATTATCTACCCAGCAGTTTGTATGAAACCTCATCTCATACATCCGCTTATGATGCCAGGTTCTACATACCACACAGGGAGTTGCTACTTCTATAAACTGCTTACAATAGCGACAGGTAGATTGTCTTTTACACCAGCTAATCCAGACGTTCAATGTATTTTAACCTGTTACAGTTGGATATATAGTTGGAGATACTGTTTGGATGTCTTTATCATCCATTTTTACCTTATGGCTTTGTTGCCACTGCTCAGACTCCAATACTGTTAGTTCTGGTATTATACCTTTACCATCACATACAAGACAAGTCTGTGATATCTCTGCTGCTGTACCTAGAGATGGACGGATTACACGTCCAGCACCATTACATACTGGACATTTATGCCATAGTGCTATGCTCCTTGCTCTATCTAACTCATTCATAACTTTATCTAATTCATCTGCAATGAAGTTACATAAATCAAGAATAATCTCAAATGCTCCATCAGGGTTAAGAGTAACAAGTCCCATTGCTTGATATATCCTATGAGAAATGTGTTCTGGTAACCTCTCGTTTAATATTTTGGGGATAGTTTCTTTATCTTTATCCATATTTACCTCCTACATCTTATGCTATATTTATTATATCACGTTTTGCCAGCTTTGTCAAATTTACATTACATAATGCCTTGACAAATGTATAATCACATGTTATAATAGGGGATGTCCGAGGCTGAACAAATAACTGAAGCCATGATACCATACTTCCCCGATGACACTCGGAAGTCAAAGTATCTATCCTATAGAGTTTCAGGCTTTACAATCCGAGAAGCAATTCACTTAACTGGTATAACTGAAGGTAGTGTACGGCGTTGGAGAAAAGATGATGCTATCTTTGCCGAGATGGATGCTTCTGGCGTCAGTGAACTAAAGAAGAAGTTTAGTTCAGAATACATTAACCTCCAATACACTCGCAATATGCACCTCGTACTTCAAAAGGATTACAAAGTCCTAGAGAAAAGCATTGCTGAGCCAGACAACCTTACAACCCAGGAACATCAGTATCTATTAAAGCTACGTACTTTTTACACTCCACAACAGATGGCGCTAATCCAGCAAGTCATTAGTGAAACCAATGGAGAGAATTTCACCGATTTAGTTTTTCGTATTAGTCGAGAAAGGGAGGAACTAACTATTGAAAAAAGAGCCTAGTGTACTTAACAGCAGAACGCCACAATGGTTTAAGGACTGGCATAGAAGTGAATACTGGCATTTCAAGTATGATGTAACAACTAGGATTGGTAGGGTAGAAAAATGGATATGGCTTTTAATTGGTATAATGTTGGCAGCAACTGTAGCTGAGAGGTTATTTTGAATGAACTGCCCGAGTTGTCAGGGTCAAATGAGAATATCATATTCCAAAGGCTTTACAGCTTTATGGAAATGTCCATTCTGTGGTTATGCAACTCTAGGAGCAAGCATTGAGAAGAACAAGAATAATAACTCTAAAGCAGAAGATAGCGGGAAGAAAGAACTTGACAAAGGCTCAAGTGTATAGGATAGGCAAAAGAGGACTGAGGTATAGGAGGAAATTACAATGAAAAAGTGTCCTGGTGGGAAAATAAGAAGTAAAGGAAAAGGAAGAGGTTTAGGCATTGGAAAGGGTAAAGGTCCTATTGGCAGGAAAGCATGAGGTCAGTATTTAGACCTATAATAGCGATAGGACTTGGTTATACTCTATGTATCATGGCTATCGTAGAAGCATTTGATTGTGGAGTTGCTCCTCAGTGGTTTCTAGGTCTTTCCATACCAATCATAGTTGCTCTATTTGGTGAAAGAGCTTATAGGAAAAATAAGGGTGAGTAATACATGGAAGTAAAGCAACTAGCAGATGGTCAACTTGCAGATTCTACTGGTGACTTATACACAGCAGTTTCTGCTACCATAATAAGTACCATGACATTTGTTAATACTCATACCTCTGCTATAACTATGAATGTATATATATTACCATCTGGGGGCACTGCCAGGAGAATAATACCAAAAGACATGAACCTTGGAATAGGCTACCTAGCAACCCTTGATGAAGAGATAAACCTAGATACTGGGGATAAAATCCAAGGTGATGCTAGTGTTGCGGATAAAGTAGATTACACCATCGGAGGCATAGACGGCTTGTGAGAGTATATAATGCTAGTGGTGTACTTCAGGTATCTAGTGCTGGAGTTACAGACCATGGAGAGTTAACTGGTCTTAGTGATGATGACCACACCCAATATCTATTAGCTACTGGCACTAGGGCTGCATCAGAGATTAGATTAACTCCCAAGGCATCATCTAGCGGTCCAGAGGGAACTATGTTTTATGACTCGGACGATGACCATGTATATGTAGGAACAGAATAGGAGGTTATATGCAAATAAATGTATGGTTAAAGGCAAATGCAACACTCTATCTGGGTGGAGATCCTGCTAAAGGTACACAGCCAGCAGTAACAGTAACGCTGACAAAACCTCAAGTGCTTGTTGACCCAGAGAAAAATACAATAGTGGTTTTAGAAACCAAATAGGAGGGTAATATGGCAATAACTTGGAAGAAACTCGCATACGAAGATGACGTAATAACTAAGGCATTCATGGCTGCTAAGGGAGATCTTATCTCAGCCTCAGCAGATGACACTCCGCTAATCTTAAGTAAAGGAACTGACACCCATGTACTGACTGCGGATGCTGCCGAAGCTACAGGTCTTAAGTGGGCTGTTGCTCCTGGTGGTACTCCTGATGCTCACAAGGACAGCCATGACCCCGAAGATGGTTCTGACCCACTGGATTGTGGGGCTGCTGGTGAGATAGCTGGTGTAGTTGCTGCTGCTGAAGGTTCGGCTCATTCATTTGCAAGAAGTGACCACACGCATCAGGTTCAAGAAAGCATGGCTGATAACCACGTCGTTACTATCAATCAGGCTGATGTAGCAGAAAATGATGTAGGTGTTTTTACAGCAACAGGTGGGATTGGCGGGCAGACCTATGCTGAACTTGCAGCGAACATGGCGTTAGATGACATCGGTGTTCCTGATGCAGCAGTAGACTTTGACCTTCAAGAAGCTACTGACCTTGTAGTTATGACTGTGGCTAATGAAGCTGGGTTGCCTGCTGCTAATGTTGCTGTTGGTCAACTTTGTTGGGCAACTAGTGAGTTAACCCTACACATTTGTACTGCATCAGTATAAGATAGGTTGATAATGAAAGCTGAAGACCTAAAGCGAAAAGATGCTATGGGAAGACTTCATAACAGGTTGACTGTCCTGATAGATAAGTCCGAACTAACTACCTCTGAGGTATGTTTAGTACTGGATAATCTTAAGCAGTCTATTGTAAAAGCATTTATGAAGGAGATAGGACAAGACTAATGGCAATAACGTGGGCAAGGTTATTAAAAGCTACAGATGTAGATGATACTCCAGTTAATGGAGCAACTGCAGACCCTGTATCTAGTAACTGGGCTTTTGACCATAAGGCAGATAAGGATGCCCACCATAGTAATATTCTTACACTTACCTTTATTATAGATGGTGGAGGCTCAGCAATAACCACAGGAGAGAAAGGACACTTGGAGATTCCCTTTGCCTGTACTATTACGCAGGCTACACTACTTGCTGACCAGAGTGGAAGCATAGTCATAGATATTTGGAAAGATACTTATGCTAACTTTCCTCCTGCCGATGGTGATTCCATTACTGCCTCTGCACCGCCTACCTTATCCTCAGCACAGAAATCTCAAGATTCAACTCTAACAGGATGGACAACAGCCATTACTGCTGGGGACATCCTAGCTTTTAATGTAGATAGTATCACAACTTGTGAGAGAGTAACTTTGAGTTTGAAGGTAACAAAGACATGAATGAGCTAATTGAGAAGAGGACTCGTAACAGTAAGACTCATTCCTTGGGTGGTGGGAAGCACTCTTGGGATGGGTCTATCGGTGCTATTCATTATCAAGATAGTGGTTGGCAAGATATAGATAGCTATTTTGAGACTGCCGTTGCTCCTTGGGATTGGGAAATGCTCAAGGCTGGCTATCATATCAGGGTTAAAGAGGATTTCACTGCTGGCCAGATTATTGAGTTTGAGAAGCAAGGCGAGACAGTCCAGTTCCAGCCTATGGCATTGGAGTGGACTAACGACCTTGACCAAGTACAACAAGTCTCAATGCCTCACGAGGTTATCCCTACTATAACTAATCCAGAAGTTGATTTGCTTCCTGCCGTTGGTATGCCTTCTCATCAGGGAACTATCAAGTGGAATAATGCCTATGGAACAGGGCTAGATTTTGAATGGAAATGTACTTCAACTAGACTAGTTAAAATCCTAGAGATAGAGAACTTTAACAAGTTGCCTACTCCTGAGCAATACATTATTGATGGTGGTAATCCAGTTCTGAGATTGAACCTAATATTTGACCCGTCAAGTGGCTGTGATATTTACATGGATGGGGAGAAGTGGGATAAGAAGGAAAAGAAGCAAACATTCAAAGCTATTGAGTTCAGGAAAGACGGAGAAGTTCTCTGGGGATTCATGCCACTGAGATATTGGGGAAGTGGTGAGGGTGAGGATAATGAGGGACAATCGGTTGCTACTTTAGAGAAGAGAGGCAATAAGCTCTATATCTCAATAAGAGTTCCTTATGATTGGCTGCAAAGTGCTACCTATCCTGTGTTTATTGATACTGATGTTGATGAGCAGGTGGGAGCAAGTACTGATGATTGCTTGGAAATACTAAGTGATAGTTGGTGGTCTCTGGATGCGAGTGGTTTAGTAGCAGGCTATTATTCTGATGAATACAAAGAATATGGTGGAGGGATGCGGTTTACTACTATCAATATTGTTCAAGGGGCAACTATTACTACAGCATATCTTACTCTGCAATGTAAAACCTCCTATAGTGCCACATCTGTAAACACAAGAATAAGTGCTGAGGATATAGATGATGCTCCGACCTTTGCCGATGATATTGATGCCTTTAATACTCGTTGGGCAAATAGAACAACAGCTAGAGTAGATTGGGATAATATACCCGCTTGGACAGCGGGTTATAATTACAATAGTGCTGAAATAAAGACGGTTGTACAGGAAATTGTGAACAGAGGAGGATGGTCAAGTGGGAATGATATTGTCATCTTTTGGGAGGATTTTGAAGATAGAAGCAGCCATACAACTAATTGTTTTAGATGGGCGAAGCCTTATGATTACTCAGCAGCCGATGCTCCCAAGCTCCACATTGAGTATTCGGTAGGAGCAGGTTGGAAAGGTTCAAGGGGATTTATAATAGGATAATAGCGAGATTAGAGCTTGAGACAGGAAATAAATGACACGCTGGCTAGATAACTTAATTAGGTCAATAGGCTGGTTTAAGGCACATCATGGTAAGATAGTGCTGATAATCCTAGCTATAGTTCTAGCTGCCACAATTTTAATAGTTACACTGTTACTTACTCCAGCCAATGCTAAATCTCTTCGGAAAGACTTCTATGCTGTTGGGTTGAACTATCAAGTATATGAGAGCCAAATAATCTCAGGTACTCTTACAACAGTAAAAGCAGAGTCATCTCATGGTAACAGTGGAGGAATTGAGCAAGATGTGGTAGTACAATGCGATGATGACCGTGTGGTAGTTGAGTTCACTAATTGGTTCTATGGTGATACCACGAAAGTTGGCATTATCATCCAAGACAGTGATAAACAGATATTTGTTTGTAGAGTACTATCAGAGATAGGCAAACCATATCATTACTATGTTCTTACTAGCGGTGATGGTATCATTACTGAAGTTTTTGACTCCAATGGGAATTCTCTGATATATAACAAATATCCAAGGCAGGGACATATTGTTGAAACCAATACATACCTAGAATATTGGAGGATAGTAGGACAACCTTGTTTTTATTATGGCTATGCTACTATAAATGAGACTGGTGTTCTACAAGTAAGGAATGACTTTTATAGAGTTTCTAATGGATTACCATTTAATATGACTTTTATACACCACAAGTGGGGAACTAAGTATTATGATAAAGGAGAAATAGACGACCGTTAAGGAGGTATAATGCCAAGCTACAAGAAAGCTGTGAAAAGTTACCTTAGACGCAAAGTTGCTGGTAAAGGGGTAGCTCTTAAACGCCCAATTAGAACTACCTTCAAAGTCAAGCGATACCATGCCAGGTTGAAGAAGTATGGTACTGGCGTCTTGGGTCATAGAGCTAAAGGATACAGCGCATACAGAAAAATAACTGGAAGATAAGTATTAGAGCAAATAATGTCAGTATTAGATAGTCTCATCTCAGACCGCAAGAAGTTCATTGAAACCTTACTTGTGATAGAGGACAAGAGTCAGAAACGAGTACCATTTATACTAAATCCAATACAATGTAATGTGCAGGAAACTCAAACTGGCAGGGATATATATGTGAAACCTGCACAAGTTGGCTTTAGCTCCGAGCGGTTTGCCAATGCTTATGTAGCTACTGTTACAACTCCGAGTACTAATACCGTTCTCATAGCTTATGAGGAGTTTATAACCCAGCGTCTATTAGACAAAATGCAATTCTACCACAATAGTATGATGGCATTAAACATTCCAGGCTTTCCAAAGATGCACCACAGTTCCAGCTATGAAAAGACTTTCCCATCCATCCATAGTAGTATATACATTAGCTCTGCCAGGTCTTATGTAGCAGGCCGTGCTGAGACTATCCATCATCTTCTCGCAGATGAGTTTGCCTTCTGGGAGCCTGGTGCAACTGAACGCATATTTGCACCTGCATTAGATAGAGTTCCACCAACAGGAACAGTAGATATATTCAGCACTCCCAATGGTGAGGACAATGACTTTTGCGATATGTATAGAATAGCAAAAGCTGGAGAATCTGTCTTTACTGCACACTTCTATCCCTGGTTTGTACATCCAGAATACTCCATGCCACATGACCATCCAATACTAACCAAAGCTCCAAACTGGGCTAGGGAGTTAACAATCCCTGAACTTAAACTAGATTCAAATGAGGAAAACCTAGCTACAAATTACAATCTCACCATGGACCAAATCCGCTGGCGTAGATATAAAATTCGTGAAAAAGAGAGCCTCAGACGCAGCGGGGATATGATTAAACTATTCCAGCAGGAATTTCCAGAAGATGATATATCCTGCTTCTTAGCTGCTGGAGATATGTACTATGATACGGATATAATGGGTGAACTGACTCGAGATTGCCATACTGCTCCGATGTCTAAGCAAGTACTACACAACTTTGCGGATGTATGGTATCCACCAGAAGATAACAGGTGGTATATACTAGCCATAGACCCAGGTCAGGCTAAGATAACCAGAACTGCTATGGTAGTCCTAGCCTTTGATAAGGATGATAACCCAACCTACTGTGCCAGAGCAGCAGGTCTTTGGGAGCCAGAAACTACTGCACTAATGGCTATGGAACTTGGTAAATACTATAACAGTGCGGTTATAACCTGGGAAGCTAATTCTCACGGCCTTGCTCTTGCTCCATTACTTAAGAACTATCCAAATCTATACTACCGCCGAGATGTAGTCAGCGGCATTGAAAGCCATGAGTTAGGTTGGTATACTAGCGGAGGAGCTAGAGGCACTAAGGAATACATGTTAGCCACTATGAGAAGAATGTTACCAAGAATGAGAGTCCATGATGTCCAATTTATTAGCGAATGTAGGAACATCCGAACAAATGATGGTAAGACAGTTTCAGTAGGCATGGATGACATACACGATGCGTGCTGTATAGGACTAGTATGTAGAGATTCTCGGCCAATATACCGAGGGTTTGTAGGAACTTCTGGCTTTAAATGGTAATGTATACATAGGAGGTAACTATGAAATTAACTTGGGATGAATGGCATAGTTTTGTAATTGGTTGGTGTGAGGCTATATCTTTTGGCAGACGTATACATAAAATGCCAATGGAATATGACAACCCATTAACTAACGAATACCATTACTATCTATTTGGCCTTGCTATTGGTGTATTTACCTGGCTAGTAATAATCATTGGAGGGATAAAATGCCTGATATAAAAACCAAGATACTAAAAGAATGTATAGACCTAGAAAAATCCTGGTCTGAGAGGAATAAGCAAATCAGGTATTGGTATGATATACTATTACTAACTAACAACCTATACCAAGAAGGCATGGAGTCAGTTATAGCTAACGACCCAAGAGTTGCTTATAACCTCTCAGTATATCTCATAAAATCCGCCATAATAGCTCACAAAATGCCTACAGAAGGTCTAGAAATGCAAGAGATAGTAGATACCAGCAGCATCGAGCAATTCTTTGCCAGACAATGGGGAGAATTAGATGAAGGCCAGAGGAGAATAGGCAGGCAGTCCTGGCTAAGATATCAAACTGCCCTGACTGTAGCTACTGGCTGGTATTCTGTACTAGCTCTAGCTACTCCAGACAAACTAATTGCTGAAACTTGGAACCCAATAGAAGTCTTTCCACACTTCTCCAGAGACCCAGAGATTGGTATGGATAAATGCGCCCATATATATTCTCTTACTTCCAGTGAGGCTAACCGCAAAGCTAAGTTAAATAACTGGGTACTTCCAAGGTCATTTGTTGGTGATGTTAAGGTATATAACTATTACTTCATAGACGAGGATGGTGACCCATCTAATACCGTACTGATGAATAATGTTATAGTAATCCCTCCATTCAAGCTGAACCCAACTATCCAGGCATCTAATAGACTTCCAATCTTTGTGTCCCCAGTTGGTGGACTTCCTGACGATGGTGCTATAGTAACCAAACAAACTAGCTGGCAGAAACACTTTGGTGAGAGTATAATAGCCACCGACGCAGAGGAATTCAACAACCAAAACAAGATGCTAACCTACGTCCAGCAGACAGTAAGAGACACAGCAACTCCTCGCTGGTTTGAAAGATCCACAGGCGGTAATATATTAACTCCAGAAACATTGTTTAGGCGTGGAACTATATACCGAGGTGGTCCTAATGATAGTATAGACCCATTGCCAGTTCCTCCAATGCCACTTGAGCTTAGGACTATACTCTTTGACTATAGTAATCGTATCCAGCGAGGCTTATTTCCATGGACGTTGTTAGGTAATATCCAAGGCCAGATGTCTGGTTATATGATGAGCCAGGTAGCTTCTTCCTCCATGTCTTCTCTAGCTCCCTATGCAGATGGAATTAGAGACCTACTAACCGATATAAACAACTACTGGTTGTATGAGATGAGAGAAAGAAACATCTCCATACGAGGATTTACCATACCTAAAGAAACTCCAAAAGATATTAAATTCAAAGTCAGTCTAAACGTCAACATACCAGGCAGTTTAGTCCAGCGAGCTACAATAGCTAAGATACTCAATCCACAACTGCGATTTGACTTTGCTACCACTTGTGACTTGATGTTCCCAGAGATAAACAATCCTATAGAAATCCAAGCAAGAGTTAATAAAGATGAAGCTGTGATGGGTGAAGTAGCTCAAGCAGTTGCCCTAATAGAATCTTACAGAGAAGTAGCTAAAATGTCTAGGGAGTCTGGCGATACTACAACCGCTGACCTTTATGAAAAAGCAGCAAACTCACTGGAAGCTCAAATGTCCACTCCACAAGTACCAACTACTGCTCAACCTACACGTCCAAAGGAAATGAGGTCAGCAATTCCACGGGAAGAAACAATGCCAGAAGAGTTTGAAGGAGGTGTCTAATGCCAGATGGATTTGGAGACCAACTAAAAAAGTGGCAGCAAGAAGCTGAATCCAGCTTCAGTCAATTACAGGAGATTGAGACTCAAGCTGGTAATCCGCCACCTGAAAAAGATAAGCCTTGGTGGAAAACCATGCTAGGTGGTTTTGGCCTTGCAATTCCACCACTAGGACTATACCAATATGCAAAGGCAGCTTTCAAACCAAAACCTGGAGCAGAAGTAGCTAAACTAACCAAGCAAAGAGATGATGCACTAGCTAACTATTCCACAGCTACCTGGTTTGCGGATGCGTATTCTGCTACTCCAGCAGGATTAAAAGCGGCTGGTATCACCAGCTTCACCGATTATATGAAGAAAGACCCACCAGGTCCAACTGTTGCTCCTGCTGAGTTAGCTAAAGCTAAGAAATACATAGACTCAATTCTCCTAGGCACTGAGGAAGAAGCTATAACCTACCCTAAAGAACTTGCGAAGGATTGGATTACTGAGCCACTAGAAACTAGACCCAAATTCCAAGGCATACATTTAACTACCGTTCAAGAAATGATAAAATGGTTAAGTAAACAAGCTCCTCAGCCAATAGTTCCAGAAAACCTAGGCAATGAGGGTCTGATGGAATACCTTAAAGACCAAGGCTGGGATGAAGAGCAACTGGCAGAAATTGAAGCACAAGTTACAGAAACTTGGGGTTCTATGTTTGATGAACACCGTTCAGAAAGAGAACAAATTAGACGCTACCAAGCTGGCATAGATACTCCCCAAATGCCAGATGAGACTTGGAAAGAAAAACTAGCCCGTGCTGGTTCTCAACCTGCCCTTGCTGCTTTGGATGCACTTGGCCTTTACTGGAAAGCAGTTGAAGAACCAATAGCTGCATTGACAACTTATTCAATAGCTAACCTACCACCAGCACTATTACCAATCAAACATATAGGAACAATATCTGAAACCCAAGAACTATTGCGTGATGAGTTAAAAACCTTACATAAATATCATATAGATGAAGGTACAAACTGGTGGACTGCATGGGGTAAAGCATGGCATGACTTGGAAGCACCAGAGTGGGCTAAGATATCCATGGAAATAGTTGCAGACCCACTCAACCTTATAGGCTTTGGCTGGTTCACAAAACTAGCTCATGCTACTAAAGCTATTCCAGTAGTAGGTAGATTTACTGGCTTAATGGGAGCAGTAGAACGAGGCTGGATAGCTGCTGCTGAGTATCCACTAATTAAAGCAAGAGCGGCGTATAGAAGGATACCATTAACCAGAGGCCAGAAAACTGCATTTGCTGAGTTTAATAGCGATAATATTATAACATCTGCAACTGGCCAACATTTCAGTTCCAAAGGCGGAATGAAACATATTCCGCAAGAAGATTTTACCAAGCATAACCTAAGTGCTATAGATGAAGTCTTAGATAATCCAGAAACTCTAGGCTATACTGGTGACTTGGGTAGGAACTTCCTTGATAGACCTCCAATGACACAGGATGACTTTACAGACTGGGCTGGAAAACTCAGTTCATCCTTAACTCCAGCTGATATTACTCCACAAACCCTCTTTATGTTTGAGGAGTTAATAGAATCAGCAGCAGTTAGAGGTAGTCTGCGACCTGCCAAGAGCCTTGAAAAAACTGCTCAGGAACTTCTCAGGCTAGTATTTAATGTAGCAGACTCACCAGAAAATATGAAGATAGCTGAGAACTTAATAGAAGGTATATATACCAGAACCATAAGGATAGCCAAAGGTATAGCTTCCATGCCAAAAGCGCAATGTCTAAGACAAGCAGCAAAGAAAGCAGGGAAGATAGTCCTAACTACCAGCTACGCAGATGACTTTAACTTTAAGTTCCATCATGGTGTATGGAGTGGCATCTTGGGTGAATACAGGCGCACTGCCAACATCTGGGCTAATACCATGGATAAACACCTAATAATGCCATTTGCCAGAGCCTATCTAGTAACTGCCTCCTACATGCCATGGAACTGGGGAGAAGAGGTAATGCGAACCTGGTTCGGTAGAGGTGGACTTATATATGGTAAAAACGCTCCAGTTAGGCTAGAATACCTATCCACTGGTTTAACACTTGACCGTAAAATATTTCAAGATGGAGTACCACTAGCCAAGGAAAGATATAGGGATATGCCAAAGATACTAGCTAAGGAAGGTAAGCCAGGTATCGGCGAGATGTCTGAGGCAGTAGAAAGAGAATATGGTAAAGGTCCACTAGAAAAGCTCTTGTTATATGGCTGGCATCCTAAGATGAATAAGTTCCATGAAGCTCTTTACTTTCCAATCAGAGGTTCTCAATGGGCTGGAGGAATAGAACGTTCTGGCTTTACAACTTCTCGCTGGCTACAGCACTTAGATGAGATGGCTCCAGATGCTGTGAAAGGAATCAAAGCAGCAGTTGGTACAGTAGATGACATACCACAAGTAATTGGAACTACAAAATCACTTAGGAATGGTTTCTACAAACAAGTTAATGATGCTGCACATCTTGGTCCAAATGCAGTTAGGAGCATACCAGACAAGTTTACCTTCAAGGAAATAAGACTAGCTGAGGTTGCAGAAGCTAGAACTAAGTATGCAGATATTGGCACCGCTGGTGACTATATAATGTCCAGGGCTGAGATTGGTGACTTGTGGAGTGATATTCCTGGTCATTTTACAAAAGCTAAGGATAAACTAGCTGATAACTTCCTCCATGCGCCAGAAACTAAGATGGCTAACTATAAAACACTAATAGATGACTTGTTAGAAAAAGCAGAAGCTACTCCAAACAAAGAGCATCTATTAGCATTAGTACAAACACTCCGAGAACTATCCGATGATGCACCTGAAACCATCCATGCAGTCTTTATGGCATTTGGTGAAAGGTCAGCTGGTATAACTTCCGAAGCAGGTAGAAACGCACTTTGGAATGATGCTTATCCTAGGATAGCTCCATTCTTAGATGAAGTAGAAAAGCAAGCTAATAGACTAGCCACTCATATTCGTGACCAGTCTGGCAGTGATATACTTACCAAGCTGCAATGGGATGAAGTAGATAACACCATAACTCAATATATGAATAGAGTGAGTAAGATAGTAGATACCAGACACAAAGCAGATTTAGAGAGAACTATTCTCCTAGAACGTGGAGTTGGCCCAGGTACTCCAGAATGGCAAGACGAACTTGGTAAAATTTGGTTTGAACATCATACAGTAGACTCCGAGTTAGCAGCTAATATGGACGTACAGCAAAAAATACTTAGCAACAAGATAACTCCACAAGACATACCTACTCCACGTATAGATGCTTCTGGTAGAGGTTTAACTCCAGCCGATGTAGCTCCGCTGTTTCTAAGTACTGGTGACCAATTATCCTATGCTATGATGCAATCCAGTGCTATGAGACCAAAGATGTACTTCACTGCCCATGTTAAGAAGAAAGCTACCGAGATGGCCAATGTATATAATACTACCAGACAAGCACTAGGATTTACAGACCAAGGTATAAGTGATGTTTATGACCAGCTAATTTATGGTCTAAGGTCTAGCCCAGAGTTTCATAATATACTTACTCCAAAATTTGCTGAGTTAGATAACCTTGCTATGGATATAGAAGCAATTAGAATAAACAAAGCTCTGGATCCAAGGCTAACTAAAGTGTATAAAGAATACGCAGAAGGGGTAGCTACTAAGTTAGAAAAGCTGGATATATATAAGAAACCAGAGCCTATAGTTGAGCCACCAACAAAGGGTGACTTGGAAGACATTAAAGGTTTTCTTGCTGAGCCTATTATACCTAAAGCTACAGAGGGTATGCCAGAACCTTGGGAGATGACTAAGGCAGAGTGGAGGAATACTCAGTTACTTCCTGTTACTAGACCTTTTTCTACCATACTAAGGGAAGGGGAAATAAATTATACCAAAGGTTCTGTATTTCATGGAACTGGTGTAGAGGCAATGCAGAACATAATAGAAAAGGAATCTATACAACCTTTGGTATCTAGAGGTGATAAGTTAGGAGAGGCAGTAGTATCAATGTCCCAGATTGAGAAAGTTGCTGACGATTTTGGGGTGGTTACTATTGAACTTCGAGATAGAGGATATGTAGAAAGAAGATTAGCTTGGGAGGGTGATTGGGTTAAGGGTATGGAAGTAGTATCAAAAGATGCTATACCCTTGTCAGATATAAAGGGAGTTACATTCACTTTGGGTGCTAAGGAGGACTTATTATGGAAAGACCCGATTAGTGGAATAACATTAGACTCCTTAAAGAAGCAAATAGAAAACAAGGGAATTAAAGTAACTGTCAAGAAAGTTCAAACACATAAGGATTTGATAGTGCAAGCACTTAAGGAAGGCAAGCCAGTTCCAGCACATGTATTAAAAGACTACCCTGAGTTGGGTAAGGCTGTACCACTGGATATACGCAAAGAACCAACAACACTCCGAGAAGGTACAGATGATTGGTGGAAAACCAAGCAAGATGCAATGGATGCAACTATGAAAGAATACTATCACGAATTTACCGACTATACCAATGCCAACTCTGCTGACTTGTTTATGAGGAATGTATTTCCCTACTGGCAATATGAGTCCCAGCGTTGGTTCTGGCTACCTAGAAACTTCCTAACTCATCCAGGTGTATTTAATATCTGGGGTAAACATATGGATAACTCTGACTATGGCTACCTTCATGTACCTGGCACCAACCTTGAATTTAATTTAACCAGAGGTTCTATATACAAAGGTGGGATGTCTACCCTAGTCCGTAGAGATTACCCAGAATATTATGACCAATACTTCCCAGAGTTCTTTGAGACTGTAGACTATGCTGAACGCTTTGGCTTCTTTCCCAATGTATTTTGGGGTACTCTAATAAATACATTTGGAGGCAGAGAACCACAACTAGGACAGCAAATGCCAGCGATAGTTAGAACTCCATTGGATATATACGTGGCTGCAAATCCAGACTCTAAAATAGGTAAAGCACTTCAAGAAACTCTATTCTCAGATAGGTTCAGAGACTACCTAATAATGTGTAATGTAGAACATATAGCTTCTGCTGACCAAATCCAACGTAATATCAATGGTGAAACTATCTGGAATAAGATGGAAACCCACCAAACATTAACAGATGAAGAGCAAGCACTATGGGATAGAGCTAGGCAAAAAGTAGCAATGGTGTCACCACTCTTAGAACATGGTGGCATCTTCCGCATGAGGCATCAAGATAGAATAGAAGCATACAATATGATGGGAGAATTCGTTGAAGAAATAACTGGCGTGTCTGTAGAAATGCAGGACAATCTAAGGCGTCATGGGTATTCAGTAGGTGATGTGTGCAGCGGGTTATCCCAGCAAGATATGCTACTCTTAGAAGAAGCTCTAGAATACAAACGCTGGTTAAGTCCTCGTCTTACAGCATCTTTACGTCCGTCTAATGAGATAGAAGTAAATCTAATACTCAGTGAGTTCTGGAATGAGGTTAAATTACATTCCGAAACTAATAGAGAAGAACTAAAAAGAGTTGAATCTCAAGCATTTAGAGGTGAAGGTGGCTGGATATCCAAGTCTGACTATATAGACAAGGCTAGAGGTATCATGTCTGACAATGCTAGGTTCATCCACAGCCTTCATGGAGATAAATACAACCAAGCTACTGGCCAGTGGGAATCAAACCCAAATGCTAACACTAAATTTTCTATGGTTCCTGTAACCATGGGAGAACGTGCTGAGTTTTACACTGAGCGTGGAGTTAACCTATCCATGTCTACCTTCGACGAAATGCTGGCTGAGTGGTACCAGCTATCTCCAAAGCAAAAAGTAGACCCAGTAACCAATACAGTAGAAACAGACTGGGGTACATACTTCGCAACCATGGATGTGATAAGAACTATGATGCCAGATGACTTGCGGCGAGAATGGGATTCCTATCTCCAACGCAATTTTACTCCAGGTTGGGCATTCTTCAAAGACTCCACTCAAAACTACCTAGTCCCATACTGGAATGTCTCGGATATAATTAAACAGGAACTATTCTCAACAGAGGAGCAAGCACTAATAGATGAATACTATAAAATTCACAAAATAGACCCAGATAGAACTCAAGAGATAATGGACATAACTCGGCCAGATGGTACCAAACTAATAGCTCAATACAAATCTAAATCCTCAGATGCTAGACATAAACTCCGCCTAGTAAATCCTATGCTAGATGCTCAACTTCTATTCTGGAATAAAACTACAACTCTCTTAACTCCAGAAGCAGAACAGATGTATAACCAATTGGTTGAAACTAGCAGGAAACTAGGCCTGTAAACATGCTATATTTAATCATAACTAACAATTAAATATATACGATGTATAATAAATTATAGCATACATTTAGTTGACATAACGACGATAGCTCTTGACAAACGCATTATGTAATGTTATAATAGGTAATACAATGGAGGTGAATTATGTCATACGAATATACCATGCCAGATGGTTCTACCATTAAAGTTGTGCCTGAATCTGATTTAATGGCAGTAAAGACTGGTGCTGAGGGAAGAGAGAAAGACCTTACTTCCCAAATAACTGAGGTTAAATCCTTAGTCGAAACAGCTAATAAAGCTAGGGAAGAAACTCATACTCAACTCCTTCAAGCGCAAGCTGCAAAAGAGCAACTTGAGGAACAAGTCAAGGAAAGCTCTGGCCATCAATCCAGAGCAGAGGGACTACAAACAGAGCTGGAAGCTAGTAAAGCTACAGTGAGTGGTTTGAATGACAAACTGCTCGATTTGAAGAGGGTTAGCATCGCTGCCATGTATGGAGTTAGTGCTGATACCATCAAAGATAAAACAGAGGAACAACTCACCAACTTAGAAGAAGCTTTGAAATTGGTTGCTGTAAAGAAACCAGCTAACCTAGACATTGGCGGTGGTGGAAGTGCCAGTCCTGTTCATCTTACTGGCATTGAGGCTTGTAAGCAGGAGATAGCAGAACTAAGAAAGAAATAGGAGGTAAATATGGGAGCAGTTGTAGGACATTGGAAAAACTTAACCGAGGCTGAGAGATTAACTCAGTCCCAACTCATTCCTGGTGTCATTGAGGAAGATATCAAGCGTGAAAACTTAATAGATAGAATGCCAGTAGCTCTTGCTCAGGGAAAATCCATAAAGTGGAATAGAGAAAAAGTTACCATGGAAGATAATGTGGTAAATGTGGACATTGGTGACCAACTCTCTTGGTCCAGTTCTATGGAATATGACCCTCAGGAGACTACTCTAAAACGGAAAGCAATTCAAAGATTACTTGACAACTTCATAGTAGATGTGTATGGAACCATAAATGACTATGAAGCTCAAGCATTGTGGGAAATAAAGAAAGGCATGGTGAGAAGACTCGGCGACGACCTTATCTATGATGACACTGATAACTCTGCCAAAGAGTTTGATGGTCTCCATGCACTAGCCTATGAGCAGACTGGTACTGACTTGGACATAGATGAAGCTGGAGCTTTAAGCCTTATGAACTTAAGGACTCAGATAGATGCTATGAAGCATGGTGTGGATGTTATCTATATGCCAATACCAATAGCTCGTAGAATGGATGCAGCCTACCAAGAAGCAGCCTTTGCTGGAACTGCTGGTGACCGTAGCTTTGCTCAGATAAGCTATGGTTTTAACGAGATGGGTAAACGCATTATGTTCTTTGATGGGATTCCCATTGTAAGAACTGACTACCTGATGAAAGAAGATGATGGTAGTAATGCACCAAGAACTAAAAACACATCTGGTACTGCCTATTCCATCTTCCTCATCAAATTTGGCGAAATCTTTAATGGTGACCCTGGGTTATGTCTAGGTCTCGGAGACCCAGATATGATAGGTAAACTATTTAAGACTGAGCTATTTGAGAAGCTAGAAGACTATGATGCGGGTGGTATTAGACTAGTAACCTACCCAGCAGTATTACTCGGCAGCAAACTCTGCCTTGGTCGTATCTATGATATAACCGACGAAGCTGTTACTGCCTAGGGAAAGAAGATAAGTAGGAGGTATAAATGACATCTTATATAAAACATGATGTAAGAGTTGAGGATGGTGGAGTAATTTACCTGCCACCTTGGGTTGGTGGTGAAGTAGAAACTGGTAAAATTGCCAGACCTGACCTAGATGATATGTATGGTACAGTTCTTGATGCTATCCAGCAATATCCTTTAGGTACTAAGTTTGAGCTTGGTGATAGGGTATTCCGCTATGTAAAATTTGGTGATGATGATGCTGGTCAAGTATGGGGAGCTGGAACAGGTCGCATTCCTGAGTGTGGTATTCTAATGAGTGCTACAGCTTTGGAGGTTAGTACAACCATTGTCTCAGGGGCATTGGCCTCAAAGACTGTTGTTATAACTGAGGCAAGTGTAGAAGAAAACGACTTTGCTGGTGGTTACTTCTGTGTTCAAGATACTTTCCTCATGGCACACATTGAAAGTAATACTGCTACCGTTGGTGGTAATGTTACCTTGACGTTACAGACTAAACTGCCTGTGGTCCTTTCTGCAAGCTACACAGCAGCCATTACCAAGTGCATCTGGAAGGATGTTGTAAGACATAGTGGTGCTGCTGCCAACTGTGGAAGTGCTGTACTTGGAGTCTACCAAGGCTATGCACCTTCCGCTTCAGAAGGATTATACGGCTGGATTCAAACTTGGGGACCTGCTATTGTGCAGGTAAGTGAAACCCATCAAGGTGATGCACATGCTGAGAGAGCACTGTGGGCAGATAATGGTGCTGTTCAGTGTGAAGCTAGCTATACTACTCAACAACCTGTTGGCTGGTACTTACAGGAATATGATGCAAGTACCCTTAGCTTGCCAGTAGTGTTCCTAATATTATCCCATTAAACAAATAGTTGAGGGAGGAGCATTAAAAACTCCTCCCTTAGCAAATAGGAGGTGTAAATGTTTGGACCATGGAAAACAGTAACGATAGCCAAAGATGGTACTACATCTGCCGAAGTTGATCTTGGGGATGATTATAGCAAAGTCACAGTACTCCTTCCAGCAATAGACAGTGCAACCCTTACAATCCACGTATCTAATAAATCAGGTGGTACATTCTTCCCAATACATCTACCTAAAGTAGGAACTGCTGGCTCTGCTGCACATATTACCACGGCAGCTACTACTAGCATAGCAGTAACTTTTGCCATCGGTGCTGCACAGTTCATCAAGGTAGTACTAGGCGCTGCTCAAGCCACTGCTGCCAGGACTATCTACGTAAGGGGTTGTAATTGAATAAGTTAGAAGTAACCTTTGAGTGGGAGAATGACGACAAGTTTGAGATGGTAAGCAAACTTAACAGTGATGATTCCATCACCATAGTAGAAGCACATGAGAATGGCTGTATGCAGGAAATATGGTCTGGAATCCAATCAGTCTGTATATCTTATCTGTCTACCAAACTCACAGAAATCGGCAATGAGATGAAATCTTAGGAGGTAAATATGCCTTTACCAGTTGAAGCATTACAACCAACAAGTTCTAGTAGTAATATCAAGAAAGCCATTGGAGATAGCATTTCTCAATGTGTAGAAGAAGGTAAATCCCAAGACCAATGTATTGCCATGGTTTATCGTATGGTTGAGAAAGCCACAGGTAGGCCAACTGCTAATATTAGTCCATACACTCAAGGAGAATAGTGAGAACTATAACCACCGCACTAGAGAATGCTCAGAAATCCGAGCATGTGATTCCATACATCTGGGTATATCTTACCAGTGCGGATGGCAGCACCACTCGCAACTATTCTAGCAGGCTAATTCAACTCGAACACGTCGAAGAACCATATGATGACCGTGCTACTGTAATCCTATACAATAACGACATGGGAGTAGCTAATGTCTTAGGTTACTGGCTAGAAATAGGCTATGGTTGCAACTGTTTAGCTCATGGTGGTAAAGCTCAAGAATACTCATCTACTCCTCGTCTTTGGGTTAAGAGCCAGCATGTATTATCCAGAGAAGGAGACCTATTTACAGTACTATCCTGCGAAGGAATGTGGCGAGCATTGAATGAGTTAGATATAATAACCAAAGGCAGCCCTCCATTTTATACAGGCCAGTATACAGAAGAAACAGTGTATGATATTATTGAGGAAATACTATCCATAGTTGAATTCGATAATGGCAGCTTCACTCTCAATGCTCTTGGTAGTCAAGACGACGGCATTATAAATGACTTTCAACCTAGGCTCTGGATTAATGAAGTCCCATTTGAGAATCCAGCGATAGTACTATACCGCCTAATAGCTATGACCAAGTGCTACCTAAGAGCAAAAGCTAGTCTAGCATTTGAGATAGTCTACCCACAAGAATCAGACTCAGTCAATGAGACTTACTACTCCAACAAAGCACACTATTTCCATGAATACAGAGAAAAGACCAACATCAACGTCCCAAATCACATAGTAGTCTATGCCAATGAAGACCAAGATGAAGGTTGGAGTAATGTGATAACTGCAGAATCTCTAGACCAAGATTCTATAGATGCTTACCACGATGTTACCAGGCATCACATAGCTGGGGATGTATCTACTCAAACAGATGCTGGCAACCGAGCTAGTGCTATACTATCCAAAATTATAGCTGAAACTCTAGCTGGTAAGTTAATAGTTCCACACGACTGCAGGGTTGAACTCTATGACAGAGTAGCAATATATGATGCAAGGAAGGAGGCATAATGGCTTGCTGTGAATCTACTAAAATCTCTACCAATATGTTTGCAACCATCGACTGTGAGGGAATTAAAGTCTGCCATCCATTTGTTGCAAGATATGACTGTATATTTGATACTCTTCACTTCTGGCTGAAGAAGCATCCGAGTAGTGCAGTACTTCCAGATGAAGTTAAAGTTTGTATCTGTGCAGTTGATGGAGATGGTAAACCATACTCTGATTTAACAAATGTTGTTACAGTTGAAGTTCCAGCTGGATTGACCGAAACTGGTGAGGAACTCACTGCCGAGTTTAATGATGCACTGATACTCCATGGTAACAGCTATGGCATTGAATATTACTTCCCACACCAAGCTACCGCTTTTGGTATAATAATAGCAGGAGCACAAGATGATGTATGTCCGTGGGAATCAGGTGGAGATAGCATCCCAGTAATAGAAGCTGACTATTCAGGGTATGTATATGCAGTTGAGGAAGGCCCATGTGTTCCATCTTGGTATGAATTAGACACAGTAACTGGTGATGCTCAGGTATCTTGTACTGGTGCTACTAATATCTCAGATGATGCTGCAACTCTCAACTGTCAGGTATTAACCATTCCTGCTGGTAAGCCTATAGTACTACGAGGTATGGAATGGGGTCTGAGTGAAGAGTATGGCAGTGAGTGGAGTGAACAAGGTAGTTGGGCTACTCTCCACTCTTATAGTCATGATATAACTGGCTTATCTGCTGGTGTTAAATACTACTACAGATGTAAGATTTGTACCGAAGCAGAAACTACATCCACTAAATATTACTTCTCTCTAAGCCGTTACTTACTTTCAGGCAGAGCTGGTGGTACTTATGCTGACCAGCGTGCTAATCCTGCACAGGAGATAGAAGAGAGTTGGAATGATAGTGGTGATAGTATACGCCATTATTATGATTCTGGATATCCTAGGTTCTTCATACAAAGAAACTTAATTAGATTTGACACCACTGGCATCCCAGCTAATGCAATTATTACCTCAGCAACTTTACGCTTGTATATTGGAAGGTATGCCAATGTAGATAGTGACGCTGTATTTGTAAATGCTGAGACTATACCATACGCCGTTGATGTTAATGATTGGGAAGCTATAGGAGCACTAAATGAAGAGATATGTAGAATACCAGCAGCTTCTCTTAAAGGTTCTGGTAGTGTATGTATTGAAACAGATGTTACTGGTCTAACCTATATAAATAAAGGAACTGTAACTCAAATAGCAGTTATGTATGCTCAGGATATGGCTGCCACTCAACCAGATGCTAACAATAATGAGAACCATATGTACTATCCAGGACCACCGCCAGATTATAATGACCCAGCAAGTCTTGAAATAGATTATTATATACCATAAGGAAATACAATGGATTGTTATTATAGCAGCAGTTGCAACTTCACTCCATCCTTGGTAATCCCAGGTGATGATTGTGTTTGGAGTGACTATTGTACTTTTACAACTGATTATGGTGGAGTCTACCCATCAGTAGCCTTAACTCGTGTAACCAGTCTAGTCCACCGCTGGTCTCCAGGCAAATATACCCTCCAAATGGGTCTCGGAGAAGTAATATCAGAATTCGTCCTGGGAGATAGAATAACCAGACCATACGATGTACCTATACCAGGTCCACCTAATCCTCCACCTGGTGGTTGTCCAGAAGGTAAACGCAGATGTTTCGATGCTGACTTGTATGAATGTATTAACAAAGAATGGGTGCTAGTACAATCCCAAGCTCCAGAATGTGTATATGAACCAGCACCAAGTGAGTGTGACCCAGGTACTTACAAATGTGTTGGTAACGACCTATATGAATGTGTTAATGGTAGGTGGGTAATAGCAGGATATAACCATCCATGGTGCATGAACCTACCATATTAGGAGTATTATGCCAGGTAGACCAAAAGACATAGATGAATGGAGAAGGCGAGAATACCTAGACCTTGAGCGTAGAAGGCCACATATACCACCAGGTTCAATAACCATTGACATGCTAGACCCATCAGCATCTTTTGAGTGTGGCTACTATGGTGGCAACGAAGCTGGAATTACTTCACAAGGCAAGGTAACAATAATAGAATCTAGTGCAGGTACTTATTATGGTGAATGTAAATACTGTGCTGGGGAAGGCTACTACGATGGCGGACTCTATGGCGATTGCTATTATAGTTAATTATAGGAGGTAAACAATGGGTAAAGGAACAAGTGTTAGTACTGGGGATAGAATACTAGCAGCCAAGATGAATCTAAAGCTAGAAAACCTAGCTGACGAGGTACTATCAGATGATGAGAAAGTATACTTTGGCACTGGTAGTGATGGAGAAGTATACTTCGATGGTAGCCATTTACGTATCAATACTCCTACCTTTGGTAACATCAGACTGAACCATCAGGATTATACTGCAACCAGCGGCGACATTACTGCTGTTCAATCCAAGCCTAATGTCTCAGTTGGTGGTACTACTGGTTTAACAGCACTAGAAGTATCTCCTAGGTTTGCAGAAGGCATTGCTGGTTCTAAACTAGTAGGCATCATGTCTAATCCAGACCTAAAAGGTGCTGCTGGAGGAAACCTATCCAGTGCTGTGAGAGCTTATGAAGGCAAGATAGAAAGTGCTAGTGGCAGTACTAGAACCGTGGCAGAGGCTTATGTACTACACTGTATGCAAGCTCTTCATGGAACTGTAACTGTAGGACCATACCCAATCTGTGTAGATGCTGGCGGTGGTAATGTAGCATGGGCAGGATTGTTTCTACTACCTGATGATGAACAGATTGCTAGTAAAGATGATGGTGCTACTCCTAAGCTAGTAGACATCAGTGGCACTGCCAACGATGGCTGGATTAAACTAAAAGCTGGTGATGAAGTTAAATACATTGCACTGTATAATGAGAAAACTTCATAGGAGGTATTATGGAATTAAACATTGAGGAAGAAATTAGGAAAGTCAAAGAAGACCTGGTGAAGTTGAATGGCAATCTCGACTTAATAAAGCAGCAGGAAGCTAATACTGTAAAGTCTATAGTAATGCGTGAAGGTGTTTTGAGATACCTGACAAACCAGCTTTCACTATTAGGATTAGACTCGGAGGTTTAATGAATTTAACTGCAATGCGGGCAGCCTTAAAGATTGAACTAGCTGATGCTGATTGGGATAATGACGAGCTAGACCGAGCAGTAACCGAAGCCGTTGCTGATTTATCCAGATACCTCCCAGATGAAAAGACCTATGAAGCTACCATCATCCTGGATATAGATGATGAGTCATGGACTAGTGCTGCTGCCCATGGAACTTATGTATCCCTGACTTATAAGCCTATTAAATACCAATCCGAGGTTGTGAAAAGTGCTGATGGCTTAACTACATATACCAGAGATACAGACTACACCATGGATTATGTGAACAGCAAGATAACTACAATTGACGGTGGTGACATGGCAGTAGATACAGAATATGCCATTAGCTACTACAAATCCAAATACTGCCTGGACATAACTTCTCTCCTTACTAACTTAATATCCATAGCACGAGTAGAGTATCCAGTCAAATCCACTGGTCCACAGAACCTTGTTGTATTTAATCTCTGGGGTGACTTACTATACATAGGAACATACACTCCAACTAGTTCCAGTGAGTTCACTGAAAACAATCATATAGTAATATACTACCTTGCTAATTGTACTATACCAACTGTAAGCGCAGATGGCAGCTTTGCCAGATACCTTGATGAGATAGTTCTCAAAGGCTCGACTGCTTATGCAATTATGAGTCGGGGAGTTAAGGAACTTCACAATGCTAAAACTAACTATGGCAGTGCAGCAACTGTAATAGCTACTATAAGTAAAACCGATGCTGAGACTGCTTTAGGTAATGTAGGAGCAAGGATAACCGCAGCAACTACCGCACTAGCTAAAATTACTGGTGAAGCAACCAATATAGGCACTGCACTTACCAACATGGCTACCTATATAGCCGATGCAAACATAGCATTAGATGTTGTACCAACTCACACAGCCACCGCTGTAACTGCCCTAGATGCGATAACTGGTGCTGGTAGTCCATTAACAGATACAGAAACTGCCTTAGATGCAGCCATAGTACAATCCGAGGCTGGAGTAACCGCACTAGCTAATGTAGATACACTCATAGCTGCGGTAGCGACTGCTATTGAAAACATAGATGCTGTCATAACCGATGGTGACTCTGCATTGGACAAAGTAACTACTCAAATAGCATCTATGGCTACTGCACTCGGCGAGATATCCGCTATGTGGACTGATGAAATTACATATCGTGGTTATGCACATAGCTACCTAACCTCTGGTGACGACCATATAGACAAGGTTAACATCGGCGACCAAGTTGCTGCAATGTATTCTTCCTTTGCTAATGTGGAAGGTTCACTAGCTAGACTATCCGAAAGCAGGAGATCCATAAAACTCGGCGAAGCTAATGCTTATCTAACCTCTGCTAACTCCTTCATTGCTGAGGCTAATTCCAGAATATCTCTTCTCAGTGGCTGGGTATCCAAAGCCAGAGCTATAATAGATGAGGTAAATGGTAGAGTAGCTGAGACCAATGGCAGGATAGCCATAGCTAACAGTTACAACTCCGAGGCCCAAGGTAGATTATACATAGCGGATAGATACATATCTGAGGCTGCTGGTAGATTATACATAGCGGATAGGTACATTACCGAGGCTGGTGGTAGGCTGTCCATGGCTGACAAATACATCGCTGAGGCTACCACACGCGTCAATTTAATCAGCAATTACGTTGCTGAGGCTCAAGCTAATATAGCCCAGGCCAGTGCTTACATAGCACAAGCGCAAGGCTACGTAACAGCTAATGAGCTAATAGCTAGACAAGCCGATGGCTATACGATTGTAGCTAATAATCAAGTGTTGTTATCCGAGCAATACCTTAAAGAAGCAGTTGAAAGACGCAATGAGTTTTGGGCTATACTAAAGGATAAATCCCAGCATCGTAATGATGTGTCACTAATACCTCAAAGACAACTCGCATAGTCATAGCAATTACTCCTGGGTTAGTTGTCAACCTGGGAGTAGTTGTATTTAATTAGCTAAATCTGGATGGCAGTTCTTTCTCTAAGAGTTTAATAATGTCTATAGCCATACTACGTTGTTTACACTCTAATTGCTCTTCCCTAGTTAATGGACATTCCAGCATACCACTATCATATAGACATACAGGACATACTATTTCCATTACCATATCAATTAACTCTTTCATTATACCTCCAAACTCTTTTCCGACCACTTCTTAAATAGATTAACATTTTCTTCTGTTTGCCATTCTATATAGCCACAAGCTATGCACTCCATATAGTGTCCATTGGTGTAATAATCTCCTTTCTTACCACACTTCGGACATACTACCTTCTCCCTCAGTTCCTTCATCATCTTCCCAAATTTATCTTCTTTCAGTTCCTTGCTCCAAGCCTCTAGTTTGGCTGTTATTTTCTCTTGGCACTCATGACAAAGAATTTTGGATGGTGGGCAAACAGGATTTCCATCTCCATTGACGCAATACAATAGTTTCGCTTCCATTATACCTCCTTATTATTCCCATCTCTGTAAATACTTAATCCCTACTGGCGTCCAGAACGGCGCAATATAAGATAAATCAGGCACTTCAACCTTTCCATTAACAAGGTACTCATCATGCACTCCAAGCACTAAATCCAAATCCCTACACTTAACTAACCCTCGCTTGTATATCTCCGCAGCGGAACCTTGTATTGGGTAATTAACAGCTTTTCTTTTAATACCATCCTCTCTATCTTCTTCTATAGTAGGCAGCTTAATCTTCCTGTCAAATAATGTAGTAGCATATGGATTTCTCAATGCTTCCTCTTGTATTGTATGTATAAAATACCCAGCATCTGGATACTTATCAAACCAATTCTCCCGTAACTCAATAGCTCTGCCAATGTTAACTATCTTAGCAGTCTCAGCAATAGTTTCAGCAGTACCACCATATATCATAGCAAATCCTACGTTCTTAGCAATTCGCCTAGGTATACCCATAAAGTCAGCGGTTTCCTGGTGTATATCACCACTCGGGTCGTTGAGTATTCTCATCATTTCTTTATCCTGAGACATATAAGCTAATACTCTAAGTTCCAACTGGCTAAAATCAAAGTCAGTAAACATCTCATCATCAGGGATGAATATATTCCTAACCTCACCTTTTGGTATGTTTTGCATATTTCTATCAGTAGAACTTGGTCTTCCAGTCACAGCATCCATATGATACCGACAGTAGGCTCTAACATCCTTAGCCCATGGTTTAATATAATGGCTAAGAAGATAAGATGAAGACCTGTAGTTCAATACTATGGTAGCCAGCGGGTCAGTCATCTTACTTAATACTTCCTCGGTAGCACTTAACTGTTTCTTCTTATTTTTCCCACCTTTAGTAAATGGCAATCTATTAAATACACTATATGCTCCTCGTTTAGCTAGTGTATAACTGACCTGTTGTGGAGATCCTGGACTAAAACCTTCCCCATCACATAAAGCTGTGAAGTACTCAACCTCTTTAACTAGCTTGGTTTCAATCTTAGCCCTAACTTCCTGGTCTATTAATATCCCACTAAATGACATTGGGTCTACTAATATAGACGTAGCTTCCATTTCTATATTATAATACTCTATGTCTACCCGTGGAATTAGATTATTATATACCTCAAAAGTAGCTATGCAATCTTGACAGCACTTTCTAGCAGTCTCATCTGTTGGAATTTCTAGCATATTCTTCTTACCATGATATGTAAGCAAGTCCTTAATATCACCAACTTCTACCAATCTTCCGCCATGTGCTGCTACATACGATACTATATCACATAACCTAGACGGTGATATATTTAACAAGTGTGCTAGGACGTTAGTATCAGCTATGTTACCATTATATATCTCATGCTCTCTCATAGCTAGTAAATCAAATGGAGCATTTTGAAATACTTTGAGGATGTTTGGGTCTTTAAGTAAATGCCAGGGAACTACTGGTGACACGGTAGGAAATAATGGGAAATAAAATGCGATGTATGGACTAACTGCTACTCCAATACCAATAGCTACTTTCTCTTTGAGGGATATGGTTTCAGTATCCACTGCAATGGTGTGTATACTACCAGTAAGATAATCAGAATACATACCACTTCTCGGAGATTCCTCTCCATAGTAGTAAAAGTTCTTCTCAGCATCATGAGCGAAGTACATTATTATTTATCCTCTTTCTTTATAGCATTTAGGTTATTATGAAATTCCTCTGCACTATTTACAATCTGTTCTATTGCTGCTGGTATGTGGTCTTGCAACCCATACATACGAAATGCTGCCATGATACCATTAAGTTGAAGTTTGAGTAATCCTACTGCTTTGATTTTATCCAATGTATTTATTCTCCTATGGTATATCGGTGTGGAAAGTTTGTTACTAACCATTCCACTACTCGGTTTATGTCCTTTGCCTTAATTGGTTCATGCCGAAAGTCTGGGAGTGTACTGACATCATATCCACAATGTATTGCTCCAAATAAAACCTTACCTATGTAGCTAAAATCCGCTCTATCACCACTATTAACATAATGTAGTTTAATTTTAATCATCTTAACCTCCTAAATATAACTATATCCTCATCTTCAACAGTTTCATAACCTCTGCTTCTCCATAACTTCAAGAACCCAGTACCTGGTGCATACCTCTTGAACCAATCCATCACTTCAAATCCTGTTTTAATACAGGTTCTAATCAACCAATCGGATAGATACACTCTACTTCCCTGTTTCATATAATCCTTGAGTATCACAGTCAAGGTCCCAGGTGGTATTATACTCTCATAACAGAGTTTGTATATACTCTCCATAGCTTGGTTATACATAAACTTGCTAAGATTACCCACATTATTAGGACTCTCAGAGTAATTTCCAATGCTATCTTTGTACGTCCCAGCTAGTTGTCTAGTGCTATCCTGCTTAGCTACCTTCATCTTCATAATCTGAGCATATGGTGGTGAGAATATAATATGGTTAACTGGGATTGGTAGCACCTTTCTACAATCTCCAGTAATGATGGTTATGTTACTATTAGTCCTGGGTTGTATGGCATCCCTTGACTCAAATAGTGAGTTGTAGTAACTAGCTTCTAATTCTAAGCATATTATATTCCTATCCATCAATGCACCTACCATGATAGTTCCACTCCCAGACATTATATCCATGAGCGTCTCATTCTTCTTAGATACATAACTTATAATAGACTCATACAATCCAATCGGAGCTTTAGCTGGATGTTCCATACACTGTGGAGGAAATAAGTCCTTCCTTATCTTAGCATCATGCAGTTCTGGAAATATAATCCAGCCATTTTCTTTTCTTTGATAATCTGGTGCGAACTCTTTCATTTAACTTTCTTGTCCTTATCTTTATTATGTTGCTTAGACATTTCTGCATTCCATGTCTCTGACTTTCTCCATATACCAAGACACTCTGGACACTGGAATAATGTATCACTACCTCTAACCCAATCAAGAGGAACCTTACACTCCATACAATATGGTATAATAGCTATGAACTTGGAGTTGATTGCTGTCTGTGCTTCCTGTATTAAAGTTGCCGTCTTATATGTTATGTGTACATCCATATCTGGGAGTTTAACTCCATTTTTTATTGTGTCTAACCCTTGAATTATATCCACAAATGGACTGTCTTTACTATACGACATTATAACCTCCTTCCTAATGCTTCTAATAACTTTCTAGCTATAACAATTCCAACCCCTTCAGTCATAGCTAACTCTTCTGGCTCTTGCTGAGCAATTTGCCAAACTGTTAAATACCTATCCACCAATGCTCTAGCTTTCTTTTCACCGAGTTCCACACCACTAATTCCCATCAGGGTTAATACATGCTGGTTCCAAGGTTCAATCCTAATCTTTGGCTTGATGTATCTTTGAAGTGTGTTATGCTCTAGCTTCTGTGAGTTATTATACATAGCTACTAGTGTAGTAGCTGTATCTGCTAAATTAAATGTAGGTATGCAAGTAATTCCAGATTTATCTAGTTGATATAACCAAGCATGTACTGACATGGAACTAACTCTATACTTATGTCCTGGTCGGAGAAACTTATTATCCTTAGTAGGCAGCCACTCTTGCATTCCAGGCTTGCCACTGACTATTGTTGGACCATATACACCCTCAGTGAGTAGATACATCTCATCCATCTTTATTATATCTCTTCTTAACTGTTCCTCAGTAGCATCTAGACTACCTAGCAATTCACCAGCTTGTTTTCTACTAACTCCAATCCTATGTCCGTCAATGGCTATCCAGTTATAATCTGGCAATCCTTTTGAGTTAAAACTAGCTCTGATGGTTGGAACAGATGAGGTAATTAATAGCTCTAACTCAACTGGTTCAAATGTATCTATGCCTATCATATTTCTATTATGAACTTAGTCTCCAGCATTCCCTGTTGCTGTACTTGGAACTATTCTTAAAGGGCTGGGCTGTTCCAACGTTTCTATGGATGGTTGTGTCTCAGAGCTATCCCATTCTAAAGTATAAGGGATTCCATCACAACTTCCTGTTACTCTATGTTCACAATTATGACCTTCAAGTAACTCACAACAAAACCATTTCCCTGAAAAATCCAATATTTCTTTACAGTTATTCATTTATCCCCCTTATTGCTTCCATTCAGGTAAGCAACTCTTGTTGCTGCTTCCTTTTTCATATAATACTAGCTCCAGTGATTATACCTTCCTGCTCCATTATCTTACTATAACTCGGGTCTTCAAATGGCAGTCCTACTAATGGAGCAGGTACAGACTCAGCTTCTACCTTACACCAAAATGACCCATTGTTTTTATAGGTATGTAGCATCCAATCCGTACTATCCCCAAGTGAATTAAACCCAGACCTTTCCCTCTTTCCTGTCTTTGACTCTTCAACTCTGCCTGTCTTAGGGTTAGGCATTGGTTTATATTCATCCCTGGAATGGTGTATAATTACCAGGTTTTTATCCCTAGCTCTTGCTTGGTATATTATACCTCTCATCCTGATGTTAGGTTCCCTGTATTCAATAGGTAATAAGCTGACTCTTAAATTCTCATTAGGTTTAGCATTACCAGCAGCATCTAATTGTAACTCTTGTTTCTCTTGCAAGTAGCTAGTACATATCAACTCCCAAAGCAGAGTACCTGTGTCTATTACTCCAGTTACCATCTCAGGCTTACTTAACAAGTTCTTAACATAGTCCTCTAGGAATTGATACCATAGTTCCTTCATTCCAGTAACTATCTTAGATGGCCTAAAGCTAGGCTCTGCTTGGATTGGAGCTATAAATCCATGGTAGTCCACCAAGCCATCATTTATTTCCTGCTGAAACTTCCACTTAGCTCGGTTGTATCCGCCAAGGTCAAGCTCGGCATAATACATTGGCTTAGGGAATGTAAGAGCTAGAGTGCTCTTCCCTGTCTTATCATCTCCCCATATTCCACAAACTATTGACATTATTTACCTCCCTGGTATAACATACCTTTCGGGCAATACATTGCAACCTCACAGTATCCTTGGCATCTCCTACCATCCCAGCACTCCCTATTATCACATGGTTGTGGAAGAAATGTCTTATCTTCCTGGTATATTTCCAATGCTAATAGTAAAGCTCTGGCTTTCCTATCAAAGTATTGTTTAACATAGTCATCCTCTAACCTTTTTATTGGTATTAGTCTTATATTAAAATCAATACCTCTGCTAGTAGCTATTTGTGTATTACCATCTCTGACTGTAACCTGTAATTGCATAGCTTTGATGTTTAATCCTCTGTCTTCTAGCTTAACTCTATAATTATTAAGCTGCATTTCCTCATTCCAAAGGTCTACATTGTTAGGATTTACAGAGAATATACTTATCATCTTAGAAGTTCCAGCTTTACCCCACTTTCCAGATATCTTATACTTTGCTCCAGTTGGGTCAGGAGCCTTATGTTCTACTAGACCAAGTGCTCTTGATACTCTATAACTACCCCAAGTTTTATAGTCAGTTAACAACCATGTACCATCAGACTCTGGTTCTAGTAAATCAAATATGTCTCTACCATCTGGAGACAGGGCTACCTCTGAGAGTAGCCCCATCTCCTTAGCTTCTGTACTTAGCATATCATGGTGTCCAGTTCCCAATAAAGCAAATGCTCTACTTTGTGGCTCTATGAAAAAGTCACGGGTTAACTTAAGGAACTCCTGCATTGTACCATTAAGTAACTGTGTGGTACTAGGTTGTCCATTCCATACACGCTCCTCACTGATAAGTTTGAGTGTTGGCAATGTAAGACACCTATGGTCACAATGGGATAGGCATTGTTCTACTGATACAATGTCTCCATCTGGGCATTGAAAAGCTACTAATGGCATAATTACTACTCCTTGTGTTTTATTTTTAATGTTTCTGCAATTTCTCTTGCTTTCAATGTGATATATTTCTCTCTTTCCTCTTCACTCATGTCATTTATTGGTTTGATTATCCTAGCATATAAGTCATCCCATGAACTTACCTCCATTGTCTACCTCTTATTATCTACCCTTTATTGGTATGCCAGCCATTCTCATCCTTCCAAGCCTTGTTAGCAGCTTCCATTGCAGGTAGGAAGGTCTTACCCATAATGCTGGTTAGCAACTGCATGTCACTCTTTACCAGGTTATCTTGGAATACCTTTTGATTCCACTCCTGCTCTGTTGCACAGCTATCTAGTAATTCCAATGCTCTATCTGTGGGACTGACTCCTCCAGCTTGGGATGTAATTGCAGCCCTAACTATCTCATGCACTTCCCAGCAGTCACGGCTGGTACTTTTTCCTTCCTTGGCATTCCATAGGTCATGTGGGACTATCTCCATAAGCAAGCGACTGCTTACCAAATCTCCAATGTCCTCAGTGTCTTTTATATGCTTAGCTGCTGAGTCTGCTAGGATTGTCCATAGGCTGGTCCTTCTTTTGTTGAGTGGTATAGATATCTGAGCAACTGGGAATTGGTATGGCTCTGTAGTTTCTATAATGTCGGTGCTAGGGTCAAGAGAGAAGTTGAGATTTACATATGTTACTAGCCTTCCCTCTATTGCTCTTGAGTCTGCTAGGTAACTATCCAACTTACCCCAAAATTTCCTGAGTGGAATTCTAGCTCCACCATCTACTATTCCTCTAAAACTAACTGATTCATCCATTGTATTGTAATCCTCCTATTTTATATTTACCATTCTCTTACTATTGGACTCACTGATTGTATATCTACTATTTCTTTCTTAATTGTATCTAATAATGCCTCCTTGACAACCATACTTATTGTCTTACCATGCTGTGCAGCTAGTACATGAACTTGCCTCCTTTCTTCCATGGTCATATCTAGTACGACATGCCATTTTGCATTGTTCTCACTATTGGCTATCATCTCAATATACATTATATCATGCCAGGCCAGGCTTGTCAAGCTGACATAATGCCTAAAGCTTTATGACAAGCGTGAGCTTGACATTATGTATTCGATATGATACAATGCTAATATGACAGTTAATACAACTGGTGGGATTAGGTTTGATGATAGCTACCACAAGGCTCATAGGGAAGCAAGTGCTAGGTATTGCAGGAATAATCCTGACAAAGTTAAGATGAATACACTTAGACAAAGAAAGCATAGAAGTGAGCATCTTGAGGAGCATAGAGAATACCATAAAAATTATCATAGAAACCAGCTTATTTTACTTAAGACTGGTCAATGGGTTAAAGCTGATTGTAAGCCTCCAAGACCAAAAGATGTATGTGATGTATGTGGTAAAGAAGCTAAGAAGTTGTACTATCACCACTGGGATGATAGCTTGCCAGAAGCTGGTATGTGGGTATGTCATACATGCCATGCTGGATGTGAGTTTGTTGATAAAGATTATCATACCAAATACCTTAGAACCAAGTCCATCATTATGACCCAGCATGACATAAAACAATCATCATGTATTGTATCGAATACATAATGAGCTATATTGTTTGATACATATATATTATAACTACTCTATATGTATAATTTTTTATAGCTTGACATAATGTATTAGGCACTAGTCCAGTATATCTATTGTTAACCTTGCTTTCCATTCTTTACGAGATGTTACTATTGGCTTATGTGGGAGTGCATCTATAGCTATACGTTCTCCAGTGTCAGTTTCAAATACTAGCTCCCAATCATCATAAGATACATCTCCATCTGGTGTCATTTCTGGGTAGGTTACTATTTTAACTTTGCCTTGATAGGTACGGCTTTTCATATCATCCTCCTATTTGGTTATTTTTATTATTCCATTCCTTCAATTTTATTTATAATTCTCTTCATTTTGTCCTGGCATGGTTTGAGATTTTCATATAGATATTGTACATGGACTTCTGGACTATCTATTTCAGGATTACAGGAGAATCCCGCAGCGATTATATCTGCTGTTTCCCTGCAAACATCAAGCAGTTCGTAGTGGTTATCACTAAGGCTTTGTTCTAGTTTGTACCCCATTTTACTCATTTCATCCTCCTATTTGGTTATTTTAGTTGCTACAATACCAAAGGAACAGCCGTCTAAGAATGGACGAAAAGTGTATTTATGGGTTCCATTCATTCTATATAATAGTTTTGCAATATTTGGCATGTAGCTCATTGGTTTATCATAGTACCCTTCATGACATTGTTTGTTGTTACTAAAGTACATTGATATACATGGACCTATTCCTGGCTTTTCATTTAACCATATCTTTAATTCCCTATTCATATTATCTACCTCCTTAACTTTGTATTTTTTCTCATTCATCTGTTCTATCTTACAGTATACAGTAAATCCTTCACATCCACCATAAAAGATACATTTACTACAATCATCGAAGTTACTGAAACCACGGATAGGACATTGCTCAGTCAGACCATCTCTATCAAATTGGATTTCTATCATTTTATCTCCTATGTCTCTTATTCTTTTTACCTCTTCTGCTCTTCCTATGAAGATGAGGAATAGATTTATAGCTCTTGCTAGAATTAGAACTCCTATAAAAGTTACTAACAAATGAGAAAATGCTGTTACAGGATGCAAGCCCTGCGTATAAGAATGGAATGTATCTGTTCATTATTACCTCCTATAACAAATTATTCTATTACTTTATAAGCTACCAGATATAAACTACATGGTAGTCTACACCACTCAACTACTTCAGTTTGAGGAAGAGCAATACATATTCCAAACCCACTATTAATAGGTTTATACCACCCACACTTACTACACTCCCTTCCTGTAAGATTTGGACATGTACACCAATCCTCATTTACACACGTATTGGACTTGTTCTTCTTTAACCAACTAAACATGATTACTAACCTCCTATAATAATTTATTAAACTGTAGTGTCTTTCTATCTATTCCTATCTTTATATTTTTCACCTCCTCTTCAGCGTGCCGAGTCTTCTCAAAGGAGAGTATAACCTCGGCGTCTTTGCTGGTTTTTATTGTCCGAATTTGGGTGTCAAACCAATTTGACCACATACTACTGCCAAACATATCATCCTCGGATGTGTATGGCTGGCCATCTACTATCTGGGTCTTGCGGTCATGATGTATTAGGATTACAGCTACCTTGTATAGGTCTATTAGTCTATCTATCTCATTCTGGAATATGCGGACACCATCATCCTCGGTTAGCTTGCCTGATACTACCTTATACAATGGGTCTATGATTAGTACTTGAGGCAGGACGGATTGTAATTCTGTTTCCATGTCACGGATGTATATGTTCTTGTCTAGTTTCATGTTAAACTCTGTGCGTAGGAATAATCTATCTGGGCGGAGACCATTACCATGAGAGTATTTAGACACTCGCTTCTGGAACTTAGGTTTAGGTATCTCAATTTGCAAGGTATATACAGTCACTGGCTGAATAT
>Ga0209345_10000718_pt1 | contig 42363 bp, 44 predicted proteins | sample Cruoilmetagenom7_FD_187294 | JGI IMG/M metagenome (GOLD analysis project Ga0209345, IMG submission 187294) | Oil polluted marine microbial communities from Coal Oil Point, Santa Barbara, California, USA - Sample 7 (SPAdes) (version 2) | ecosystem: Environmental > Aquatic > Marine > Oil seeps ...
GGTATAGAGCGTCTCGCGCGCGCCTTTCCAGTCGGCTTTGCGGGCTTCAAAGTCGGCGTCCGTCAGGTCGACGTTGATCTCACCCTTAAGGGCGTCGATGGTGATCATGTCACCGTCTTTCAGCATGGCAATCGGGCCGCCGTGGGCCGCTTCGGGCCCAACGTGACCGACGCAGAAGCCGCGCGTCGCGCCCGAGAACCGGCCATCGGTGATCAGAGCGACCTTTTTGCCCATGCCCTGACCGGACAGGGCCGCCGTGGTTGCCAGCATTTCGCGCATGCCCGGCCCACCGGCGGGGCCTTCGTTGCGGATGACCAGGACTTCGCCTTCTTCATATTCGCGCTTCTGAACGGCGGCAAAGGCGTCTTCCTCGCATTCAAAAATGCGCGCCGGGCCGGTAAAGACCTGCTGTTCTTCACCCATGCCAGCGACCTTCACGATGGCACCTTCGGGGGCGATATTACCCTTCAGACCAACAACGCCGCCGGTCTTGGTGATCGGCGTTTCGATCGGGTAAATCACCTGGCCGTCGGCCTCGCGGGTGATCATGTCCAACTCTTCACCAATGGAATTGCCGGTCGCGGTCATGCAGTCGTCATGCATGAGGCCCGCCTTGCGCAGCTCTTTCATCACGACCGGCACACCGCCGACTTCGTACAGGTCTTTGGCCACGTACTGACCACCCGGTTTCAGGTCGACGAAATAGGGCGTGTCGCGGAAGATGTCACAGACGTCATCCAGGTCGAAATCAATCCCGGCCTCATGCGCAATCGCAGGCAGGTGCAGACCGGCATTGGTCGAGCCACCGGTGCAAGCCACCACGCGGGCGGCGTTTTGCAGGCTTTCCAGGGTCACGATGTCACGCGCGCGGATGTTCTTGTCGATCAGGTTCATGACGGCACGCCCGGAGGCCTCGCCATACATGTCGCGGCTGTCATAGGGCGCGGGCATGCCCGAGCTGTTGATCAGCGCCAGGCCGATTGCCTCGGACACACAGGCCATGGTGTTGGCCGTGAACTGACCGCCACAGGATCCCGAAGACGGGCACGCGACGCGCTCCATGACGTCCAGCTCGGCCTCGGACAAGTTGCCAGCCTGGTTTTCACCAACGGCTTCGAACAGGTCCTGAACGGTAATGTCTTTGCCTTTGTGGCGACCCGGCAGGATCGATCCGCCATAGATGAAGACGGACGGCGTGTTCAGACGCACCATGACCATCATCATGCCCGGCAGGGATTTGTCACACCCGGCCAGACCAACGATGGCGTCATAGCAGTGGCCGCGCATGGTCAATTCCACACTGTCCGCAATCGCTTCGCGCGAGGCAAGCGAGCTGCGCATGCCCTCGTGACCCATGGCGATACCGTCGGTCACGGTGATGGTGGTGAATTCGCGCGGGGTCCCGGCGGCGGCCTTGACGCCCAGCTTGACGGCCTGGGCCTGACGGTTCAGCGCGATGTTGCACGGCGCGGCTTCGTTCCAGCAGGTCGCGACACCAACCAGCGGCTGATGAATTTCTTCCTCGCTCAGCCCCATGGCGTATAGATACGACCGGTGCGGTGCCCGCGCGGGGCCTTCGGTCACATAACGGCTGGGCAGGTTGGATTTGAAGTTGCTAGCCATCTTGGCCTCCCGGGCAAAAAACTGTTCCAGATCGGCATAAAGGACAGGCCCGGCACGGGCAAGCGGGGTTTCAAGCATCAAAGAGGCTTGCGAGGCGGATCACGTTGCCTAAGCTGCACCAAATGACGTGTAAGGAGTATCCCGTGACACAGCCCCCGTTTTGGCAACCGGCGCTGGAACGCGCACAAATCTGGCGAACCCTGGTGGGGATCGTCCTGATCTCGGCTGGCTATTTTGCCGCCACCTTTGGCATTTTCATCGCCGGAGCAGCCGCCCTGGGCACCCAACCCGAAGCCCTTCTGTCGGGCGGCACCCCCGCGGGGGCTGCGGTGTTTTTCGCAACCTTCATCGGCTTTCACATCACCCTGTTGATCATCCTGCCGCTGCTCCACAAACGCCGGTATCGCAGCCTGTTTGGCCCCCTGATGGGCATGAATTGGCGCCAATTCCGGTACGGGCTGTATGTCACTGCCGCGCTGGGGCTGGTGTATTTCGCCTCGATGGGCATTGAACAGCTGATCCTGCCCGAGGCCAAACGGCCCGCAATCAGCCCCGCCACCCCCTTGCCCACCTGGGTCGCCTGGCTGATCCCGGCGCTGGCGCTGATCTTCATGCAATCGCTGGCCGAGGAACTGGTATTTCGCGGATACCTTTTGCAACAGTTGCGTGCGCGGTTTCGCAGTGTCTGGGTCTGGGCGATCCTGCCGTCCACCCTGTTCGGCGCGCTGCATTTTGATGCGGGCACCTACGGCATAAACGCCTGGTTTTATGTGCTGAACACCGCGGTCATGGGCACAATCGCCTGTTTCATCACCCTGCGCACCGGCAATCTGGGCGCCGCCGCCGGGCTGCATTTCGCCAATAATGCGATGATGCTTTTGGTCGGAATTCAGGGCGACCTGGACGGGTTTTCCCTGCTGGCCATGGCCGCAGACCCGAAATCGGGTTACATGACCTGGTCGATCCTGTTCCAGACTGGCCTGTCGACGGTGGTCTTTATGATCTGGTGGCGATGGATGAACACACGCGAACCTGACGCCACGTGATTGCAAAAGCGCGCGCGCACGACTAATTAGTGCCAAACGTCAACAAGGACATCGGCGATGAACTGGATTTCCAACTACGTCCGCCCCCGGATCAACTCGCTGTTCTCGCGCCGCGAGGTGCCCGAGAACCTTTGGACCAAGTGCACAGAATGCGGCACCATGCTGTTTCACCGTGAACTGGCCGACAACCTGAACGTCTGCACCAACTGCGACCACCACATGGCGATCACGCCGCGGGATCGGTTTGGCGCATTATTTGATGGCGGCACCTTTACCGAAATCGACGTGCCGATGCCGGTTGATGATCCATTGCATTTCAAGGATCAAAAGAAATACCCCGAACGCATGAAAGCGGCGCGCAAAAGCACCGGCGAACGCGAAGCGATGCTGGTGGCCGAGGGAGAAATCACCCGCACCCCGATCGTTGCCTGCGCGCAGGATTTCAGCTTCATGGGCGGCTCGATGGGCATGTATGTCGGCAACGCGATCATCGCCGCCGCCGAACGCGCGGTTCAGATGCACCGCCCGCTGGTGCTGTTTTCCGCCGCCGGTGGCGCCCGGATGCAGGAGGGCATTCTTAGCCTCATGCAAATGCCGCGCACGACCGTCGCCGTTCAGATGCTGAAAGAGGCGGGCCTGCCCTATATCGTTGTGCTGACCCACCCGACCACGGGCGGCGTCACCGCGTCCTATGCCATGCTGGGCGACGTGCATATCGCCGAACCCAATGCGCTGATCTGTTTTGCCGGGCCGCGCGTGATCGAACAGACGATCCGCGAAAAGCTGCCCGAAGGGTTCCAGCGCGCCGAATACCTGTTGGATCACGGCATGTTGGACCGCGTCACGCACCGCACGCAGATGAAAGACGAACTGGTCACCATCCTGCGCATGCTGACCGGCCAGCCGCCTGCGGTTGCCGGTGATCTGCCCGCGCCGGACCCGGTTGAAGCGGTGAAAGAGGGGGCTGATGAGACCCCGGCAGAGGCCCCGGAAGCGTGAGCGCGACCGGCTCGGACGTCATCCTGGAGCGGATGATGTCGCTGCACCCCAAGATCATCGACCTGACCCTGGACCGGGTCTGGCGCCTGTTGGCCGCGCTGGACCACCCGGAACGCCGCCTGCCGCCCGTCGTCCATCTGGCCGGAACGAACGGCAAGGGATCGACCCAGGCGTTCATGCGCGCCGGGCTAGAGGGCGCAGGACAGCGCGTTCATGCCTATACCTCGCCCCACCTGGCGCGGTTTCACGAACGCATTCGTCTGGCTGGCGATCTGATTTCCGAACCCGCGCTGAGCGCGGTTCTGGACCGCTGTTACGCCGCAAATAACGGCGAAACCATCACCTATTTCGAAATCACCACGGTGGCCGGGTTGCTGGCCTTTGCTGAAACGCCTGCGGATTATACCCTGCTGGAAACCGGGCTGGGCGGACGGCTGGACGCGACCAATGTGGTCGATCAGCCCGCCCTGACGGTGCTGACGCCGATCTCGATCGACCACACCCAGTTTCTGGGCGACACGCTGGCGGCCATCGCGGGCGAAAAGGCGGGCATCTTGAAACGCGGTGTGCCCTGCGTGGTTGGGCCGCAACCGGACGAAGCCCTTGCGGTGATCGAGGCCCGCGCCGCCGCCCTGGGCGCGCCGCTGTTGGCGCACGGCCAGCACTGGCATTTCTATGAGGAACGTGGCCGTCTGGTGGTTCAGGACGAAAACGGGCTGGTCGACCTGCCCCTGCCCGCCCTGATCGGCCCGCACCAGTTGGAGAACGCCGCAGCAGCGGTCGTGGCGCTCCGTACGCTGAGGTATGGCGAAGAGGCCTGCGTCGCAGCAGTGGAAAACGTGACCTGGCCCGCCCGGATGCAGCGGCTGAAAACCGGGCCGCTGATTGACGCCGCTGGCGACGCCGAACTATGGCTGGACGGCGGTCACAACCCGGCGGCGGGCGAAATGCTGGCCAGTGTGCTGGCGGATCAGCCACCGCGCCCCACGCATCTGATCTGCGGCATGTTGAACACCAAGGACATCACCGGATATCTGCGCCCGCTGGCCGGTGTTGCCGATGGGCTGATTGCCGTGCCGATCCCCGGCGAGGCCAACACCCTGCCCGCCGACGTCACCGCCGAGGCCGCCGCCCAGGTGCGTCTGGACGCCAGCACAGCCCCTGACGTCGAAACCGCGATCCGACGCATTACCGCAGACCAACCCGGCGCGCGCATCCTGATTTGCGGATCGCTCTACCTAGCCGGTGACGTTCTGAAACAGAACGGATAATTCCCGAATACGCGGCAATTCGTCCCGGCGGATTTTCGCGGTTTTTGGGCGCCTTTCACGCAAAACCCGCGTGATCACAAAAACTTTTTTTCACAACCCTCACGCGACATAGCGTGAAAAACGATTCAACCCCCCGAAACGACTCACTTTTTCGCCCCTGCCCCGATTCGCATTAGCGACAGACGCAGAATGTTGACGAAATCAAGTATGTTCTTCAATATATAGGGGCATATCGCGGGCAGCTGCCGCCCGCATTAACGATTTACAAGACCTGTCGAGCAGACAGGACACAGGGGGATAATCCATGTTTAGGTTGCTTTGCGGCACCTTGCTGGCGTTTGTGATCACAGGGTCACACGCCACAGCGCAAGAGGTGAACATCACACCCGATACCGCCTCGGCTTCGATCGAGATCAACGGAGAATTGATCCAGATTGAGCGCATTCAGGATACCAGCCATCAGCTGACATCCGAGTTCACCAAAACATCGCGCCCCTGCCCACCCTTCTGCATTCACCCGATCGCTGCGGCGCCCGGTGTCAGCACGGTGGGCGAAATCGAAGTCATTTCGTTTCTGGAAAACGAAGTGGCGGGTGGCACCGGGCTGTTGATCGACAGCCGCGTGCCGGCTTGGTTCGCCAAAGGATCGATCCCTGGCGCGGTCAACGTGCCCTTTGCCGCGCTGGAAGAAACCAACCCCTACCGGTTGGAAATCATCAAAGCACTGGGGGCAACGCAGTCCGGCAATGGCTGGAATTTCGACAATGCAATGCAGCTGACACTGTTTTGCAACGGGCCTTGGTGTGACCAAAGCCCCCGGTCGATCCGCAGCCTTATGGCCGCCGGATACCCAGCCGAGAAGATCAATTATTATCGCGGGGGCATGCAGCTGTGGCTGCTTTTGGGCCTGACCGTCAACACCCCCAACACGTGATCCGGAGCATCTGATGTATCGTATTCTTATCATCGCCGCGTCTTTTGTGATTGCCGTAGGCGGGCTTGTTTTCCTGCAAGGCGGGCGCAGTGACCCGAAAATGGCCGCCCTGGCGCCGGTCGAAAAACCGATTGAGGAACTGACCGAGGTGACCGATGTGTCGGCGCCCCTGCCCGTCGCCACCGCACCGGTCACCCTGAGCCAGGACATGCCCGCCGCCGACCAGGAAGTGGCCGTCGCACCGGATGTCATGGCCAACCTGACCAGCAGCGTTCTGGCCGATCTGGGCGTCAGCACCACGATCACCGCACCGGACCCGGCCGCAGATGCGGCGCAGGAAATGCGCGCGCTGACGTCGAACATTCTGGCCGGTTTGGGAACGGCTGTTGCGCCCGACGCACAGCCGCAGGACTTGCAAGGTCTGGTCACCCAGGCGCTGCAACATGGCCAGTCGGACGCCTATATCGCGCAACTGCTGAACGAAGCCTCGGCGAATGGACAGATCGCGGTTCCTGCCGCGCTGCGCACCTCGGATGGCGGTGTGGACACGTCGATCCTGTTGTCAGAACTGGTCCGCGTGGCACGTGGCGACGATGCCACACCGGCCCCCTCAGACGTGATCGCCGGTGGCGCTGGCGTTGAGGTCCGTGTGGTGCAACAGGCAGGCGAAACGATCCAATACCATTTCTATACGGTGCAACGCGGCGACAGTCTGGGCGCGATTGCGCACAAGTTTTACGGTGACGCGTCGCTGTTTGGCCATATCTTCGAGGCCAACCGCCGCATTCTGGCGACACCAGATCGGATCAGTTCCGGCCAGCGCCTGACGATCCCGAAACTGCCCTCCGAGGCGTGAGAAAAAACACATGAAACTGAAGGGCCCCCATCGTGGGGCCCTTTTTCGGTGTCAGGTTGGATCGCGAAAAAGCGCCTAGGACAAGACGTGGTTGACCGGCGTCAGGGGCGCGGGTGCTGGACGACCCAGCGCGTGGCAGACCGTGATTTCCATCGTGCGACACAGGGCCGACAGGGGCCCATTGTTGGGCGTGTCGGCAAAGGGGGGTTCGAGTTCGCGCGTCACCTCGGACAAGCCAAAGACGACATAGGCAACAGTGGCCGCCGTGAGCGGTTCAAACCAGCCCTTGGTTTCGATCAACCCGAACGGGATCAGCAGGCAATAGAGCCAGATCGTGCGCCGCACCAACAGCGAATAGACGAAGGGCAAAGGCCTGGTCAGCAGACGTTCATTGCCCGCCTGGGCCTGGGCGAAACAGGCCAGTCGTTCGGTCAAGGCCTTGAGGCCGACGCCGTCGATCCAGCCTTCGTCGCGCATGACCCGCAGGCATTTGGCGATCTGGCGCAGGGCCGTATCGGGGTTGTTAGGCGTGGCCTCCGGAACCCATTCACGCGTGATTTGCGCCACGTCATCGCCACGCACCTGACCCCGGTACAGATGGTGAAGCGTCAGAATATGGCCAAGGATACTGGCCTTGTCACCCGCGGGTGATCGCCCACGATCATGCGCCCCAGTCCTGGCCCTGCATCTCGCGCAGACGCGATGCGGTGCGTTCAAATTCGAACGATCCTTCGCCTTCGATATACAGCATTTCAGGCTGGGCGGCGGCCGAGGCGATCAAGCGCACGCCGCCTTCGTACAGCGCATCAATCAGGGTGACGAAGCGCTTGGCCTCGTTGAAGTTTGAGCGTGATAGGCAGGGGATGTTTTCCAGCACCAGCAGTTTGATGGCATCGGCAATGGCCAGGTAATCCCCCGGCCCCAGCATCGCGCCGCACAGGTCATGAAACCCGGCGCGCGCAGCCCCGTTGTGAAAGGCGGGCAGAACCACGTCACGGCCTTTGACGGTGACCGTGTGTGGCTTGGCCGCACCGCCGGTCAAGTCACGCCAGATCGCATCAATCGCGCCCCGCGCGGCGGCGTTTGCGGGGGTGAAATAGACCTGTTCACCCGACAGCCGGTTCTGGCGGTAATCATTCGGGCTGACCAGTTCATGCACCACCATGCGGCCTTTCAGCAGCGCAATGAAGGGCAGGAACAGCTGTCGGTTCAACCCGTCTTTATACAGGTCATCCGGCACGCGGTTCGAGGTGGTGACAATGACCACCCCGGCGTCGATCAGCTTGCCAAACAGGCGGCCAACGATCATCGCGTCAGTGATGTCGCTGATCTGCATTTCGTCAAAGGCGAACAGGCGCACGTCCTTGATGATCTGCGCCGCAACGGGCTCTAACGCGTCATCGACTCCCTGTTGGCGGGCCGCGTGCATCCCGGCGTGGACCTCTTGCATGAAGGCGTGGAAATGCACGCGGCGTTTGCCCTCAATGGCCAGGTTTTCCACGAACAGGTCCATCAGAAAGCTCTTGCCACGCCCGACACCGCCCCACAGGTACAGCCCCATCGGCACATCTTCGGGTTTGTGAAACAGCCCGCCCAGGATGCCCCGGCGCTTCTGTTTGGTGGTTTCCAGATGCACGCGAATGTCCTCCAACGCAGGCAGGCAAGCCTCCTGCGCAGGATCTGCGTGGATGTCCCCGGCGCGAACCCGGTCGTGATACAGTTTTGTCAATGTCGTCATGGGTCCGGCATAAAACGACACGGCGCATAAGAAAAGGTTACGCGGCACATCAGTAGGAATGATTTGACGATTGGGTCACAATACCTGACTTTGGCCCGCATGACTGAAACGCGCGCGCCCCTTATCACCCCCGTCCTGATGGTCGGCTGCATCATCATCCTTGTGTCCTTTGCGATCCGGGCCAGTTTCGGCGTTTTCCAGATCCCGATTGCAGCCGAGTTCGGCTGGGCCCGGTCAGAATTTTCGCTGGCGATTGCGATACAGAACCTGGCCTGGGGCATTGGCCAGCCGTTTTTCGGCGCAATCGCGGAGAAGATCGGCGACCGCAAGGCGATCATCGCGGGCGCATTGATCTATGCGGCCGGGCTGGTTGCCTCCTCCTTCGCTGTGACGCCTGAGGCGCATCAGATGTTGGAATTCCTGGTGGGCTTTGGCATCGCGGGCACGGGGTTTGGCGTGATCCTGGCCGTGGTGGGCCGCGCCGCGTCCGATGACAACCGGTCCATGGCGCTGGCCATTGCCACGGCGGCGGGATCGGCCGGCCAAGTGTTCGGCGCACCCCTTGCGGAATACTTGCTGACGCTCATGCCCTGGCAGAACGTGTTCGGCGTCTTTGCGGTGGCGATCCTGGCGGTGCTGTTCCTGCTGCCCATGATGCGATCCGAGGTCGTGGCCACGCGCGCAGAGCTGGAAGAAAGCATGGGCGCGATCCTGAAAAAGGCGATGCGCGACCCTTCCTTTACACTGATCTTTCTGGGCTTCTTTTCCTGCGGCTATCAACTGGCCTTTATCACGGCGCATTTCCCGGCCTTCGTGACGGAAATGTGCGGCAGCATCGACCCCTCCGGCACGCTGGCCTCGATCGGCGTCTCGACCACCTCAGCACTTGGCGCGGTGTCGATCTCGCTCATTGGGCTCGCCAATATCGCAGGCACGCTCTACGCCGGTTATCTGGGCAAACGGTATTCCAAGAAATACCTGCTGGCGGGCATCTATGTCGGGCGCACCATCATCGCGGCGCTGTTCATCATGTTTCCGATCACGCCGACAACGGTGGTCCTGTTCTCGATCTCCATGGGCTCACTCTGGCTGGCCACGGTGCCGCTGACCTCGGGCCTCGTCGCCCACATCTATGGGTTGCGTTACATGGGCACGCTTTATGGCATCGTGTTCTTCTCACACCAGTTGGGCAGCTTCCTGGGCGTCTGGCTGGGCGGACGCATGTATGACGCGTTTGGCGATTATACCACCGTCTGGTGGATCGGCGTCGGCATCGGCGCGTTTTCGGCCATCGTTCACCTACCGGTGAAAGAACAGCCCTTGAATGCCCGCCCAGCCTGACTGGCCTGACTGACTGGCCTGACTGACTGGCCTGACTGACTGGCCTGACTGACTGGCCGCCTGCCTTTCCCTCTTGCCCCAAATATCCCGGGGGCAACGCCCCGCGCAGCGGCCACGCCCAACGCGTGTCGACGCGTCAGCGTCAACCCGGGGCGGGAGCACACCTTCCCAGACCTCAGTCGAACCGGACGCCGGACGCGAACAGCACAGCCAGCAACCCAATCCGACAAAAATTACGATGGGCCAGAACGTCGCCAAGTTCCAGGCAGCTCTGGCCGGGCTTAGGGGTGACTGAGGCCCTTTTTTTTAATCACGCGCGATGCGACGACGAAGGGGAATCAAGATGGCCCCGACCACAATCAGAACGACAATCAGCGAGAAAAGAAACGGCATGGCACCTCCGACCTAGACCGGCAATGCGGTGGTCTTGAACACCGTGCGCAGGGCGAAACTGGACTGCATGCCCTGCACGCCCGGCAGGCGCGCCAGGTATTGGCGGTGAATGCGGGCGAAATCTTCGGTGTTTTCGGCCACGACCTTCAACATGTAATCCGCCGTGCCCGCCATCAGATGGCACTCCAGCACATCGGGCACCAAGGCCACCTCGCGTTCAAACGCATCCAGTACCTCGTCGGCCTGGCCCGACAAGGTGATTTCCACAAACACCGTCGTCGGACAGCCCATCTTGCGCGGGTCCAGCAATGCGACGTAATCCTTGATGAACCCTTCGGCCTCCAGCCGCTGCACCCGACGATGACAGGCAGACGGCGACAGGTTCACCTTGTCTGACAGGTCCGCATTGGACATGCGCCCGGCCTTTTGCAGCGCCCCAAGGATGCGGCGGTCTATACTGTCCAATTCCATAATCGCGCACATTCCTTGCGTTGCTTACCGATATACCGGCGATTTCTCCGCAAGCCTCTAACAAACACGCCATATCTTTTCAAAGCAATTGTGTGGAAAGCCGCGCAGTTTTGTCGCAGTTGCTTACAGCTTGGCCAACGGAGGATACCCCCATGCTGATCGGATGCCCGAAAGAGATTAAGCCCCAGGAATTTCGCGTGGGCCTGACCCCCAACGCGGCCTATGAGGCCATCACCCGTGGCCACGACGTCATCGTCGAAACCAATGCGGGCGCGGGCTCAGGCTTCAGCGACGACGACTATCGCGCCATGGGCGCCACCGTGTTGGACAGCGCCGCCGAAATTTTTGCCAAGGCCGAGATGATCGTGAAGGTGAAAGAACCCCAGGCCAATGAGCGCAAGATGCTGCGCGAGGACCAGGTGTTGTTCACCTATCTGCACCTGGCACCGGACCCCGACCAGACCCGCGACCTGCTGGCCTCGGGCTGTACGGCGATTGCTTATGAAACCGTGACGGATGATCGCGGCGGCCTGCCTTTGTTGGCCCCCATGTCCGAGGTCGCCGGTCGTTTGGCGCCTCAGGTCGGGGCATGGACGCTGCAAAAGGCCAACGGCGGGCGTGGCGTCTTGATGGGCGGTGTGCCCGGTGTCGGTCCGGCCAAGGTTGTGGTCATCGGCGGCGGTGTCGTCGGCACCCATGCGGCGCGCATCGCGGCGGGCATGGGCGCGGATGTGACCGTGCTGGACCGGTCGCTGCCGCGCATGCGCTATCTGGATGACATCTTTGGCGGCACGTTCAACACGGGTTTTTCCAGCGCCGCATACACCGCCGAACTGGTGGCCCAGGCCGATATGGTGATTGGCGCGGTGCTGATCCCCGGCGCCGCAGCGCCCAAGTTGATCAGCCGTGACCAACTGTCCGGCATGAAGGCTGGCGCCACGCTTGTGGACGTCGCCATTGACCAGGGCGGTTGTTTCGAAACGTCCAAGGCCACGACCCACGCCGACCCGATCTATGAGGTCGATGGCGTCATGCATTACTGTGTCGCCAATATGCCTGGCGCGGTTGCCCGCACATCAACCATCGCGCTTGGCAACGCCACCCTGCCCTTCCTGCTGGCCCTGGCCGACAAGGGCTGGCGTCAGGCCTGCGAGGACGACGCCCACCTGCTGAACGGCCTGAACGTCCATGCCGGAGAGCTGACCTATTACGCCGTTGGCAAAGCACTGGCGATCGACGTGATCTCGCCCGCCCTGGCGCTCAAGAAATAGCCATCCCGTTGGAGGGACCCGGCGCGCCTGATCGCATGTGGTGCCCCGGTACGAAAAATGACACCCCCACCGTTTCCGGCGGGGGTGTCTTTGTATCCATCGCCGGAAAAACCGCGTGGCCGGTGAATGGTAGCGTGGGATCGACTTGGCTCGCATCAAACAGTGCCCATATTACGCATATCGAATTGAATATTAACAATAATTCCCACGTTCATCCGCCCGCCTAGAGTACCCCATATCCCCACCGAAAAGATGTCACCCGAAGGCCGCTATTTCGCTCAAAGCTTAGCCACAAGAAAAGCAACGGCGGGTATGTGATGGCTTCCCTGAAAGAGGTGGTCGAAAACCCAACGCCCAAATCTGATGCAACTTTAGGCCGCGCAAGCCCGCTGCTCTGTGCTATGCGCACCGCATCACGCCGAAACTCGTCTGTGTATCTTATTGCCATTTCTGATCTCCTTCACAGCAATTATTGCTCTAAAGAGACCGGAACTAAACCGGGACAGGACCAAATTGACTGTCGCTACATAGGGTACAGCATAGAAAGAGCTTTACCATGATGTGCCTTCAAAACGGGGGAAGCACCCGGTGAATTGCGCTTTGCCTCCGACCATCGCCCACGCCGAAATACTGGTTAATTCGAGCCGCACGCCAACGGAGATCGGGTAACTTTGCACTGTTCAATAACTGCACTTAACGGCCATTCAGGCATAGCACGGTATTCAACAGTTTGGGCTCAAACCCGACTTTCGCTGCATCCTGCACGAAGGTTCGGTTTCCTAGTTTTGAAGCGGTTTATGACGGGAAGGTCAAAGCTACCTGAAGTTCGACACCTTACAACAAGTCCACCAGTGTGGTAGTTGCTTACCTCAGCCGGTGAGGCCTACGCAGTCATTCCTCAACTCGCCGCGAGATCCGCGATGGGCGGTTCAAGTCCCCAAAAGACCTCCCCGAAGCAATATTATCGTATTATTTCAAATGCTTGGGGCGATTTTTGATGTGAATGGTAGCGTGGGGCGGACTTGAACCGCCGACCCCAGCATTATGAGTGCTGTGCTCTAACCAACTGAGCTACCACGCCTCATTCACGAAGGGTCAGTTAAAGCCGCTCAGGGAGAGTGTCAAACGAAAAACCTCTCGTTTGACACAAAAACCTGACCCCAAGTCCCTTTGGCGCTTTCAAGCGGTCAGAAACGCCAGCCGACACGAAGTTGCACCATGTCCAGATCGCTTTCCTGAGTCTGGAGCGGGGGCATGGTCGCATCGGCTTCCAGGTCGCGAACCATGTATTCCACACCAACGAACATCCGCTCGTAGACAGCGACATCAACACCCACGCCATAGTTCATGCCGTCAACATCCCAACTCCCGGACCCTGGGATATCATAGCCACCCATCGTGTAACCCACGAAGCCATAGACCAAGGCCCGGCCAGCGGCAAAGCCAACCCGCCCCTTCAAGTCGATCATCATGTCAAAGCTTTCGCTGCTGAACCCACCCGGGAAGCCGTCGTATTGCAGAACGCCAAGTTCAGCCCCATAGACCAGCGACCCACGCTGCCAGTTGTACCCGGCAAAAGCCCCAAATCCGGTCTCATCTTCGATCACCCACGACGCACCGGGGTTGCGATACTCCATATCGCCGCCGCCATAGGCCACGGTACCACCAGCGTAAAAACCGCTCCAATCCATCACCGCAGGCGCGGGGGCGGGAAGCTGTGGATCAACGGGGGCAGGCGCGGGCGTTCCGGCCAAGGCGGCGGTCGCCGCCAAGCTGCACACAAGGGTGGATACAAACAGGGTTTTCATTTTTTGTCTTCCTTTTAGAAACGAGAATTTAAATATTGCGTAAATATACGGCGTTTCCGCCCCTGGGCCAATGATCTGGATACAAAAAGGCCGACACTGTGACGTATCGGCCCCGGTTTTTTCAAAGATCGCGACAGCTTACTTCTTGTTACTTCTTGGCCAGAGCGTCACGAATTTCCGTCAGAAGATCCAGCTCGCTGGGGCCTGCGGGGGCCTCTTCCACGACGGCTTCTTCCTTCGCGGCGGCCTCTTTCGCTTTGTTGACATAGCGCACCAGCATGAACACGACCCATGCGATGATCAGGAAGTTGATTACGGCCATGATGAACGCGCCATAGGCAAAGGCAGACGCGCCCGCCTCGCGCGCGGCATCCAGCGACGGGTATGTGGTGCCGTCACCGCCCAGCACCAGGAATTTGTTGGTGAAATCAACACCGCCCATGAACAGCCCGATGATCGGGTTGATCAGGTCGGCGACCAGGGATTTCACGATCGCGGTGAACGCCGCGCCGATGATGATCCCAACGGCCATGTCCATGACATTGCCCTTGGCGATAAAGTCCTTGAATTCTTTCAGCATGTGTCCTCACTCCAACTTACTGTGGGCGTTTTTGCCCTTTTTATTCGTCCTACTGTCCATTGACGTTCACGTAAGGGGGAAAAACCTTCCCGTGTCGTCAGGTTGACTTGATCATATCCGCCACCCGTTCGGCAATCATGATCGTGGGCGCGTTGGTGTTGCCCCCCAAAAGGCGCGGCATGACAGACGCGTCGACCACCCGCAGCCCCTGCACGCCGCGCACCCGGCATTCGGGGTCCACAACCGCATCCGCGCCGCCCATGCGGCAGGTGCCAACCGGGTGATAGATCGTGTCGGCGCGGGCGCGGATATCGGCGCGCATACCGTGCTCTGTGCCGTCATGCGGATACAACCGTTTGCCGCGCCAGGGGGTCAGCGCGGGGGCGTCCAAGATCGCTTCGGTCATGCGCGCACCTTTGACCATCAGGTCGAGATCACGTTCATCGGACAGATAGGCCGGGTCAATGCGCGGCGCGGCCAAGGGGTCGGCGGATTTCAACGTCACCTGGCCACGCGACTGGGGCCGCAGCACACAGACGTGGCAGGAATAACCGAACCGTGTGTGGATCTTGCGCATGTGCTGATCAACGATGCCAACGACGAAATGCAGTTGCAGGTCGGGGCGCTCCAACCCCGGTTCGCTGCGCAGAAATCCCGCGCCTTCGGCAAAGGGCGTGGCGAACCTGCCGGTGCCCGTGCGCGCCCAGTGCAGCCCGGCCCGCGCCAGGGCCAACAGCGCGCGCGGGTTGACCCCCACCACGTCGGGCCGCCTGGAGCGGTGGCTGATCACGTGATCCAGGTGGTCTTGCAGGTTCTGACCAACCTCAGGGCTGTCATGCAACACATCAATCCCGTGACTGCGCAGGTGGTCTTCCGGACCGATGCCCGACAGCATCAACAGCTGCGGCGACTGGAACGCGCCCGCGCACAGCAGCACTTCGCGCCGCGCCCGAACTTCGCCGTCACCAAAAGACACACCGACGGCGCGCGTGCCGTCAAACAGAATGCGGTGGGCATGCGCCTTGGTGATCACCCGCAGGTTGGGCCGGTCCATATGCGGATGCAGATAGGCAGCAGCGGCAGAACAGCGTTCGCCCCGCCGTGGCCCGTCGTGGAATTGCGTCACCTGATACAGCCCAACACCTTCTTGCGTCACCCCGTTGAAATCGGCGTTTTCCGGGTGCTGACACTGGGTCGCGGCCTGCACATAGGCGTGGGAGATCGGGTGCGGATCGCTGATCTCGCCCACCTGCAAGGGGCCATCGTCCCCGTGCAGGTCATCGCGCCCGCGCGCATTGCGTTCCGAGGCCTGGAACCACGGTTTCACGCTGGCCCAGTCCCAGCCCGTCGCGCCCAGATCGGCCCATTCGTCATAATCGCGCTGATGGCCGCGCACATACAGCATGGCGTTGATCGCGGATGATCCACCCAGCGCCTTGCCACGCGGCTGAAACCCGCGCCGCCCGTTCAGGCCGGGTTGTGGTGTCGTCTTGAAGGCCCAGTTGTTCAGCTTGGGGCGGCCTGACACCATGGCGGCGACCATGGCGGGCGCGCGGACCAGAAACCCGTCGCCCTTGCCGCCGGCCTCTAACAAACAGACGGTCACGTTTGGATCTTCGCTCAGCCGCCCGGCTAGCGTTGCACCGCCAGACCCGCCGCCCACGATCACATAGTCAAATTCCATGGCTGCCCCCGCTTTCGCAATAGCCTAGCTGCGCGGGGGAGATTGTCGCAAACCTGACCGCACGTCAGACAGGCAGCGCCCCGGTCAGCACATAGCGCAGGATCTGCACCACCTGGTCGGGGGTTTCGGTGACGGCCAGGGCGGCGGCGTCGACCTCTTTCAACGCGTGCTGATGGTCGGCGCCATGCATGACGATCAACGATTTGCCCAAAGCGGCCGCCTGCCCCGCATCAAAGGCCGCGTTCCATTGTTTGTATTTGTCGCCAAAACGCACAACCACCACGTCGGCGCTTTCAATTCCCATACGGGTACGAATGGCGTTCAGCTTGGCACCCTTGTGATCGTGCCAGAACTTGTCAGGTTCCGCCCCCATGATTGCCACGCCGCAATCGTCGGACGCGTCATGGTCGGTAACCGGAGCGTTGAACGTCACGTCCAGCCCCTTGGCGCCGTCAATGATCTGATCACGCCAATCGGTGTGGATTTCGCCGGAAAGATATACGGAAAGGGTCATAGCTGGTCCTCACTTTCGCACAGGGGATACTGCCTGGCCTGTTGGCCAGACAAGGTTCTTATCCGCGCAGGCTACCGCCTGTGGCCTTTTCGACCTTCTGGACGATCTTGGCACTGACGCCCTCGATATCCTGGTCGGTCAGCGTCTTGTCACGCGGCTGAAGGCGCACGGTGATGGCCAGAGATTTCCGCCCCTCGCCCAGGCTGCCACCGATGAACTCATCGAATACGCGCACCTCGTCGATCAGCACCTTATCAGCCCCCGACGCGGCGTTGACCAGCGTGACCGCTTCGACATCCGCACCAACAACAAAGGCGAAATCGCGTTCGACCGCTTGCAGGTCAGACGCGCCCAAGGCCGCCCGCGTCGCGCCCTTTTTCTTGGGGAACGGGATCTTGCCGATATGCACGGCAAAGGCCACGACCGGGCCTTTCACGCCCGCTGCGTCAATCGCTTTGGGGTGTAACTCGCCAAAAGCGCCCAGCACGTTTTTCGGCCCCAGCGACAGTTTCGCGGACCGGCCCGGATGCCACCAGTCGTTCATTTCACGCAGGTGCATCAGTTTCGCAGGCGCCCCCAAGGCGGACAGCAATGCCTCGACATCTGCCTTGGCATCGAACGTGTCGACCGGACGGCGGCCACCGAACCGATCCTTGGGTCCGGTGTGACCGACCAGAATGCCGGTGACCATGGTTTCCTGCTCATCGGGCTCTGCGCCGTGAAAGACGGGCCCGACTTCGAACAGAGCCAGATCCTGGAACCCACGCGCCTGATTGCGGGCCGCAGCCGCCAGCAGGCCGGGCAACAGCGAGGGGCGCATATGGCTCATCTCAGATGAAATCGGGTTTTCCAGACGGTTGGCGGGCACGGCACCATACGCTGCCGCATTGTCCGCGTCGATGAAGCTGTAGGTCACGCATTCGTTGTACCCCAGCGCGGCCACCGTGCGGCGCGCCATGCCTTCGCGTTTCTGGATCGGGGTCAGCACCGGTTTGGGCACGCCCACATGTTCGCGCGACATGGGCCGGCCAACCAGTTTGGTCAGGGACGCGACGCGCGCGACCTCTTCGACCAGATCGGCGGACCCTTGCACGTCAGGGCGCCAGGACGGCACCTGCGCCATGTCACCGTCCATGACAAAGCCCAGCGCTTCCAGCGTCGCACGCTGGGTTTCGGGCGCGATGTCCATGCCCACCAGGCTCTGCACCCGGTCGGTATCGAGCTTATAGGCACGCGACACATCAGGCACCTCGCCCGCCACCACGACATTAGAGGCCTCGCCGCCACACAACTCGATGATCATCTGCGTCGCCAGTTCGATCGCCGGCGCATTGAACAGCGGATCAATGCCGCGTTCATTGCGATACCGCGCATCCGAGTTGATCTTCAGCGCGCGCCCCGTTTTGGCGATCTGGATCGTGTCCCAAAAGGCGGCTTCCAGAAACACGTTGGTCGTATATTCGGTACAGCCCGTTTCCAGCCCGCCCATGATACCGGCAATGCTTTCAATGCCATTGTCGTCGGAAATCACCACCATGCCGGGCGCGAAAGTGTATTCCTTTTCGTCCAGCCCCATGATGATTTCGCCACCATCGGCGCGGTGAATGCGCAGGTCCCCTTCGACCTTGTCGGCATCAAACACGTGCAGCGGGCGGTTTTGGTCATAGGTGAAGAAATTCGTCACATCGACCAGCGCAGAAATCGGCCGCAAGCCAATCGCGCGCAGACGTTTTTGCAGCCATTCCGGGCTGGGTCCATTTTTCACGCCCCGGATCATGCGGCCCATGAAAACGGGCGCATCTTCGCGCGTGTCGTCATCAATGGTGACGTTGATCGGGCTGTCAAACGTGCCGGGCACATCCGCCGTGGGTGCGGGTTTCAGCGTGCCAAGACCGCGCGCAGCCAGATCGCGGGCAATGCCACGCACGCCCAGCGCATCAGGGCGGTTGGGCGTGATGGCAATGTCGATCACCGTGTCGATCTTTTCGGGCTGGTTTACCGCCAGCCAGTCAACGAAACGGTCACCAACTTCGCCCGAGGGCAGTTCGATAATGCCGTCATGTTCGTCCGACAGTTCCATCTCGCGTTCCGACGCCATCATGCCGTGGCTTTCGACGCCGCGGATTTTTCCGACCGACAGGGTGATGTCCAGACCGGGCACATAGTCACCGGGTTTGGCCAGCACGACGGTGATGCCTTCACGGGCATTCGGCGCGCCACAGACGATCTGTTTTTCGCCCTCGTTGGTGGCAACCGTACAGACGCGCAGCCGGTCCGCATCGGGGTGCTGTTCGGCGTGTGTCACCTTGGCCAGGGTGAAGGCACCCAGACGTTCGGCGGGGTTGATGATTTCCTCAACCTCCAGTCCCAAATCGGTCAGGGCATAGGCGATTTCATCCACCGACGCGGTGGTATCAAGGTGATCTTTCAACCAGGAGAGTGTGAATTTCATGTCTTATCCTCGGTCTGCATCGCGGGTCGGTCTTCCAGGTCTTCAACCACGTTGAAGTGTTCGAAAACCAACATCATTTCGGGGTCAAAGCCGCCGTTGCGTTCGAAATAGGCCTGATGGCCCCTGCGCCACCCTTCCAGCATTTCGCCTTCGGCATGGGCCAGGGCCTCGGTGACATCACAAAAGCGCACCTGTTCGATGGCGACGGTGCGGATCACCAGGGCGGGCGTGCCGTCCCAGTTGGCGGCGATATCACAGCGGCCCACCACGGGCATCGCGTCGGGGTCATCGGCGAAATCCGACAAAGCCCCCGACATTGCGTTTTTCTTGCCCGCACGCACGTGTTTGATCAGCTTGGCTGACAGTTTTGCACTGTCGCCGAACTTAAAGGTGCCGGCGCCGGGATAGGTGACTTGCAGGTCTTCGATATCGTCGCTCATTGGATTTCTCCAGATAGTAGGCCCAACTCATCCGCTAGAAGCCCATAGATCACTGTGGCAATCAGGCAAAAGGTTAGTACGTACAACGCTCGCTGAATGAAGCGAAATAGCTTCTCACGATAGTACAATTCACCGAACGTCACCGATTGAAAGTAGTCTTGGGCAGGCCTACCCTTTCCGTTTTCGGTCTTCCGCTCCAACTCATCAGTGTCAAAATGAAACTGACCGCGAATGCAAAGTAGCGCGAGAATCAGGTAAGAAACCAGTTCGATCGTGAGCACAGCTTCATACCAAACGGAATCGCCACTAAACGCCAGCATCAGTCCGGTAATCGCAATCATCATGGAAATATGCGTCAACAACACGCCGCTCTTTGTCTCAAGAGCGGAGATCGTCGATTTGGCTTCGATCAACAGCGATTTGAAATTGGTATTGGAAGTTGAGGCAAAAGCTCGTTTCCTCACAAGTTCGATCTCAGTATCCGAAGCTTCGTATGTACGAAACAGAGCCAAGACATTCTTGAGCATTACCTACTCAGCCCCCCGCGCATGGTCGGGACGTCCAGTGCGGCAAAGCCATAGTGGCGCAGCCAGCGCAGGTCTGAATCGAAGAACGCACGCAGGTCGGGGATGCCGTATTTCAGCATGGCCAGGCGGTCGATGCCGATGCCAAAGGCAAAGCCCTGCCAGTCTTCCGGGTTCACGCCCGCGCTTTCCAGCACTTTGGGATGCACCATGCCGCTGCCCAGGATTTCCATCCAATCGTCGCCTTCGCCAACCTTCAGCTGGCCGTTGTCCCAGGAACAACGCAGGTCGACCTCGGCCGACGGTTCGGTGAACGGGAAGTGGCTGGCGCGGAAGCGCAGTTCGACATCGTCGACCTCAAAGAACGCACGGCAGAATTCTTCCAGCACCCATTTCAGGTTGGCCATGGAAATATCCTTGCCAATCGCCAGACCTTCGATCTGGTGGAACATCGGCGTGTGGGTCTGGTCGTAATCGGACCGGTACACGCGGCCCGGCGCGATGACGCGAATGGGGGCGCCCTGGGCCAGCAACGCGCGGATTTGCACCGGGCTGGTGTGGGTTCGCAACACATGCGGCGGGCGGTCGTCGCCCTCGTCCCGGTGCATGTAAAACGTGTCGAATTCCTGTCGCGCCGGGTGGTGCGGCGGGATGTTCAACGCGTCGAAATTGTGCCAGTCGTCTTCGATCTGCGGCCCTTCGGCGACGGAAAAGCCCATGTCGGCGAAAATGGCGGTGATTTCTTCGGTGACCTGGCTGATTGGGTGGATCGAGCCAACGCGGTCAGGGCGGCCCGACAGGGTGACGTCCAGCCATTCGCTGCGCAGACGTTCATCAAGGGCGGCGTCACCCAGCGCGGATTTCTTGGCGGCGATGGCGGAATTGATTTCATCCTTCAGCGCGTTCAGCTTGGGACCCATGATCTGGCGTTCCTCAGGCGTCATCTTGCCCAGCTCGCGCATTTTCAGCGCGACTTCGCCCTTTTTGCCCACGGCCTGCACGCGGATGTCTTCCAGCGCGGCCTCGTCGGCGGCATCGGCAATCACGCCCAGATATTTCTGTTTCAGATCGTCCATGTGGACCCCCATGTCATCCTGTGTCCCCTGTTACGAATTGGGGCGCAAATAAGCAAGAAGCCGCGAGACCCGTAAAGGTCCGCGGCTTCATGTTTAGTGGTCGCAATCCCGAACCGGAAAACCGGTATCCACTTGTCCTGGGATTGCTCCGCTATTTCTCAAACCCTGAGGGGTTTTACGCGAGCGCGGCCTTCGCCTGATCGACGATGGCGTTAAACGCGTCGGGCTCGTGTACGGCCAGATCGGCCAGAACCTTGCGGTCCACTTCGATGCCAGCCAGCGACAGGCCGTTGATGAAACGCGAATATGTCAGCGCCTCGTCATGCATGCGCACAGCAGCGTTGATCCGCTGGATCCACAGCGCGCGGAAGTTGCGCTTGCGGTTCTTGCGGTCGCGGGTCGCATATTGGTTGGCTTTGTCGACAGCCTGGCGCGCCACCTTGAAGGTGTTCTTGCGACGGCCATAATAGCCCTTCGCGGCGTCGGTTACTTTTTTGTGACGAGCGTGAGTGGTCGTGCCACCTTTGGTACGGGACATATCAAACTCTCCTTAACGCGAATACGGCATCATCGACTTGACGATTTTCTCGTCAGGTGCCGACAGTACGGTGGTGCCGCGCGCATTGCGCAGGAATTTATTGGACCGTTTGATCATGCCGTGGCGCTTACCGGCCTGACCGGCTTTCACGCGACCAGAGGCCGTCACTTTGAACCGCTTTTTGCAGCTCGATTTCGTCTTCATCTTGGGCATTTCCGTCTCCTTCTCAGGTTCGGTAGGGAACGCGACTCGGCATGCCACTTCGGGCCGGTCACGCATAAGAGTGCGCCGTATAGGGGCGATTGGCCGGGCTGGCAAGTGGATTCAGTGCAAAAGCCGCCCCACAACGCGGACAAATACGTCGGGGATTTCCTCGATCCTATAGCCGCCGGGCTGTTGGGTGACGGCCAGAGCAATCAGGCCGCCGCCAATAAGCACCATGATCGCCGCAGCGCGCGGCACGCGGTGGTCGGCAAAGGCGCCAACAATCGACGGGATGGTCAGCGCCAGAACCACAAGCCCGATTACCAGATACAGATCGTTCGTCATTCACAAAGCCTCTTGGGTTGAATGAAAGCGATTCTACTCGGGATCGGCAGCGAAGATCAACCTTTCCGCACAAGGCGCAACCCTGAGGATATTGGTGGTCCCCGGAACATTGAACGGCACACCGGCGGTAACGACGATCTGGTCGTCCTCGGTTGCGAACCCCGACGACCGCGCGGCGCGCGCAGCCGATACAACGGCCGTCTTGAACCGTTCGACTTCGCCCGCTGTCAGGAAACAGTTCGTGCCCCAGGACAGGCACAGGCGGCGGGCCGTGCCGGTCAGCGGTGTCAGCGCAATGATCGGCACGCGGGGCCGTTCGCGCGCAGTCAGAACCGCAGTTGTGCCCGACTGGGTGAAACAGCAGATCGCCTTGATATCGGTGTTTTCCGCAATCTCGCGCGCCGCAGCAACGATGCCATCGGCAACCGAGGTGCGTTCAACCTTGCGGCTGGCCTCGATCAATTCGCGATAGGTGGGGTCCTGTTCGACCTCGATCGCGACCTTGTCCATCGTGGTGACGGCTTCGATCGGGTAGGCGCCCGCAGCCGATTCCGCCGACAGCATGACCGCGTCGGCCCCGTCATAAATGGCATTGGCCACATCCGACACTTCGGCGCGGGTCGGGATCGGGCTTTCGATCATGCTCTCCAGCATCTGGGTCGCAACGATCACCGGCTTGCCTGCGCGACGACAGGAATGGATCAGGCGTTTCTGGATCGGCGGCACGGCCTGCACCGGCAGTTCGACCCCCAGATCGCCACGCGCGACCATGATGCCATCCGAGGCTTCGAGGATCGCGTCAAACGCATCCACCGCCGCAGGCTTTTCGATTTTCGACAGCACGGCGGCGCGGCCATGGGCCAGTTCGCGGGCGTCTTCGACGTCTTCGGGCCGCTGCACGAAGGACAGCGCCAGCCAGTCAACGCCCAGCTGACAGGCAAATTCCAGATCCGCGCGGTCTTTCTCCGACAACGCCGCCAGGGGCAGCACCACGTCGGGCACGTTCACGCCCTTGCGGTCGGAAATCGTCCCGCCCACTTCGACGACGCAATCGGCGAAATCGGGGCCGCATTCGACGACCCGCAGGCTGATCTTGCCGTCATTGACCAACAGGGACGACCCGGGCTTGAGCGCCGCAAAGATTTCGGGGTGCGGCAGGCAGACACGGTGGCTTTCGCCCGGCGCGTCGTCCAGATCGAACCGGAAAGGATTGCCCTCGTCCAGCTCGGCGGCCCCGGCGGCGAACACGCCACAGCGCAGCTTTGGCCCCTGAAGGTCGGCCAGAATGGCAATCGGGCGGCCCATGTCCTTTTCGACCTGGCGCACGATGGCGTGGCGAACGCGTTGTTCTTCGTGCGTGCCATGGGACATGTTCATGCGAAACACGTCGGCGCCCGCTTCGAACAATCCACGGATGGTATCATAGTCGTTGGAAGCCGGGCCCAGAGTGGCAACAATCTTCACGTTTCGAAGGCGTCTCATCGCGCACTTCTCCTTAAGTCATTACATCATTTTCGGTGGGCCACGTATTCTATGCCTCAATTCGCCGCATGTGACAACTGGCGCTTTGTCTTTCGCTCGCATAAACGGGTGTGGACCCATTATACGACAGAGCCATGACATATCAGCCCTTCCATATCGTCGGCGAAGACCGCCCCTCCCGTTGGCTGGTCACCTGTGACCATGCCGCCAACACCGTGCCCGCGCCTGTAAATGGCGGCTCTCTGGGTATCGCGCCCGAAGACATGGCGCGCCACATCGCGTTCGATCCGGGCGCGGCTGGGGTGACTTTGGGGCTGGCAGAACTGCTGGACGCCCCCGCAATCCTGTCCAATTTCTCGCGTCTGGTGATTGACCCGAACCGGGGCGAAGACGACCCGACGCTGTTGATGAAGCTGTATGATGGAACGATCATTCCGGCCAACCGCCATGCGGACGCAGCCGAGAGGGAACGGCGGCTGGACGCCTATTATCGCCCCTATCACAAGGCGCAGGCCCGGTTGGCGGCGCGTCAGGACAACACCGTGCTGCTGTCGATCCATTCCTATACGCCGCAGTTGAACGGGCGACCGATCCGGCCCTGGCATGTCGGCATTCTGCATGGGCGCGACGCGCGTTTGGCGGTGCCGCTGATCCGGCGGCTTGAAGCCGAGCCGGACCTGTGCGTCGGTGAAAACGAACCTTATGGTGGGCACCTGGACGGCGACAGCGTCGATCGTCACGCGATCCAACATGGCCGCGCCAATGTGCTGATCGAAATTCGTAATGACCTGATCCAGACCGACGAACAGCAATACGCCTGGGCCAAACGCCTGGCGCCGATCCTGGAAGAAACACTGGCCGCAACGGGGTTGTGACATGCCACATCTGACGATTGAACATTCTCTGGACGTGGCCGCAGGCCAGACCCTGTGCGATGACCTGTATGATGCATTGGCCGCGCATCCGGCGGTGCCGCGACCCGAAAGCCTGAAAATCCGCACCCTGCCCTGTCCGCATCACCGGATCGGAACCGAGCCGCAAAGTTTCGCCCACGCAAACCTGGCGCTGTTGCCAGGGCGTGACGAACCCACCAAGGCGGCGCTGGCGCGGCTGGTGCTGGACCGCATGGCCGCACACCTGCCGGGTGTTGGCAGCCTGTCAGTCGATGTGAGCGAGCTGAGCGCGGCGTACACCAAACGCGTGCTGGGCGATTGACCTGCGCCTGCGATGGCCCACCTATTGACCAACCCTGATGACAGACGAGGCCCCCATGGACGACCAGACCCGTATCGAAATCGAAGCCGCCGCCTTTCGCCGTCTGCAAAAGCACCTGATGCAGGACCGCCCGGACGTGCAGAACATCGACATGATGAACCTGACCGGGTTTTGCCGCAACTGCCTGTCACGTTGGTATCAAGAGGCCGCAAATGAACGGGGCATCGAGATGGACAAAGCCCAGGGGCGCGAAGCTTATTACGGCATGCCCTATGCCGATTGGCGCGCCAGCCAACCCGAGGCCAGCCCGCAGAAACAGGCGGCGTTTGAGGTGGCGTTCAAGGAAAACGTGCTGGACGCCAAGGACTGATCCTATGGGCGCCGCCCCTTGAACGACGTTCATTTTTCTTGCGTGAACGTCATTCAGTCGCCATACCCCCTGTATAGATTCGCAGGAGGATTTTCATATGCGCCCCTCAGACCAACTGGCACAATTCGTGCGCGACGCCCTGATTGCAGACAAATCACGCGACCAGATCGCCCAGGCATTGGAGCAGGCCGGATGGGCCCAGAACGAAGTATCCGACGCCTTGGCAACCTGGGTTGATGCCAAGTTTCAGCCGCCTATCCCGCGCCCCCGTCCCCAGCTGTCGGCCCGCGAAGCGTTCTTTTACGCCCTGCTGTTCGGCGCCCTGGCCTTTACCGCCTGGCACATCACCAGCCTGCTGTTTCAGGCCATCGACGTGCTGATCCCCAAGGCGGGCGATGAATTCCGCAATTGGGAGCGTGAGATGATGCGCTTTTCCATCTCATCCCTGATCGTGTCGACGCCCCTGTTCCTCTGGCTGCACAGCCGCGCCAAACGTGCCATTGCCAAGGCACCGGGCAAACGACGGTCGATGGTGCGCAAATGGGTCGGCTATATCACCATGTTCTTTGCCGCCTGCACGCTGCTGGGCGATCTCGTCTTTGTGATCTTCCGTTTTCTCGAAGGCGATCTGACCCTGCAAATCGCGTTGAAATCCGGCGTGTTGGCCGTGGTAGCCGGATCAATCTTCGCCTATTTCCGCGCTGAAATCGGAGGGGATGACAATGATGCGTGATGCGGCGCGTGATGCGTTTCTGCCCGCAGTGTTGGCCGGTTTGGCCATTGTCGCCGTTGTCGCAGGGCTTGTGGTCGTCGGCGGGCCAGGTCGCGGCAAGGCGGAACAGCGCGACGCCGAACGGATCAGCAATCTGCGCGACGCCAGCCGCCTGGTGGTGTGCCTTGCCCGCCAGAACGATATGGTTATCCCGGAAGAATTGCTCGCGCAGGCTGCTTGCGGCCCGCTTGACGTGCTACAGGACCCGTTTTCAGGCAGCGCCATCCAATTTGAGAAGCTCGGGGACAGGCTCTATTTGCTGTGCACTGAGCTTGAGCTGGCCAGCGACTACGAAGACGACAAGACCTTCGCTGGTGGGCGGCTTCGGACCGACAGCGGTTGTATCCGATACGAATACCACCCCTGAACGCAAAAACCCGCGCGCACGACGCGGGTTTTTCATGTTCTGTGACCCCGATCAGACCGCCTTTTTCAGGCTCTCTTCCAGGTAAATTTCGCGCAGCCGCAGGGCCACCGACCCCGGCTCGCCATCGCCAACTTTTGCCCCGTCAATTTCCACCACCGGCATGACAAAGGCGCTGGCCGAGGTAAAGAATGCCTCGTCCGCCTGTTGCGCCTCTTCGATGGTAAAGCTGCGTTCCTCGACCACCATCTGCGCCTCGCGCGCGAACCGCAGCACGGCGGCGCGGGTGATGCCGTGCAGGATATCGGTCGACAACGCACGGGTGATGATCTTGCCGCCCTTGACGATATAGGCGTTGTTCGAAGTGCCTTCGGTCACATAGCCATCTTCGACCAGCCAGGCGTCATCGCACCCCGCCGCCTTGGCCATCATTTTGCCCATCGACGGGTACAACAACTGCACGGTCTTGATGTCGCGACGGCCCCAGCGGATGTCTTCGATGCTGATGACTTTCACCGGCGACACCTTCGCGGCAAGACCCGGTTTGTTCTGCGTAAACAACACGATGGTGGGGGTGCAGACCTCTGGGTCGGGAAAGGCAAAATCACGATCGCCGGGCGCGCCACGGGTGATTTGCAAATACACCAGGCCTTCGTCGATACCATTGTCGGCGACCAGTTTGTGATGAACCGCCAACAGGTCCTCTTTCGAAATCGGGTTGGGCATGTCGAGTTCATTCAAAGACCGGTCCAGACGCACCGCATGGCCGTCAAAATCCACCAGCTTGCCGCCCAGCACCGAGGTGACCTCGTAGACCCCATCGGCAAACAGAAAGCCGCGATCAAAGATCGAAATCTTGGCGTCTTCTTCGGGCAGGTACTCTCCGTTTACATATACGGTGCGGCTCATGTGTCTCTCCTTGCCTTGGCGTTCAATCGGCGCGAAATGGATTGACCGCGCCTGCCGTTCCTGTTGTTGCTATCCCGGTAACGCGAAAAGCGAAAAAGGGAAAGCCATGACCTCGTCCAACTCTGCTTTGATCATGCTGGTCGCGGGTATCGGTATTCCAGTGCTGGCCGCTTTGAATGCGGCACTGGGGCAACGCTTGGGCTCGCCCATCGCGGCCGGGTTGATCCTGTTTGTGGTGGCATTTTTGACCACCGGAGCCGTGTTCCTGCTGACCGGCGCGTCGCTGAAGGGCGCGCTGTCTGCCCCGCCGCATCTGTTTCTGGGCGGCACGCTGGTGGCCTTTTATGTGCTGACGATCACCTGGATCGCACCCACATTCGGCATCGGCAACGCGGTGTTCTTTGTGTTGATAGGCCAGCTGATTTCGGCCGCCGCGATCGACCATTTCGGCCTGTTTGGCGCGCAGGTTCACCCGCTGACCCTGGCGCGCACAGGTGGCATCACGGTCATGGCGGCGGGCGTGTTCCTGACCCAGATCGCCGGACGCGCCTGAGCTCAGCCCCACAACGCAGGTGTTGGCGGATGCACGCCGGCGGTGTCAAACTGCAACGGCGTGTCGCGGTCTTCGGCCAGCAACAGCGGCCCGTCCAGATCGGTGACCATCGCCCCCTGTGCCACCAACGTGGCGGGTGCCATCGCCAGCGATGATCCCACCATGCAACCGACCATGACCTGATAGCCCTCGGCCAACGCCGCATTGCGCAGCGCCAGCGCCTCGGTCAAGCCGCCGGTCTTGTCCAGCTTGATGTTCACCACATCATATTTGCCCTTCAGACCCGGCAGACTGGCGCGGTCATGCGCGCTTTCGTCGGCACAGACGGGCACCGGGCGGTCCATACCGATCAGCGCGTCATCATCGCCAGCCGGCAAGGGCTGTTCGACCAGATCAACGCCCAGACGCACCAGATGCGGCGCCAGATCGGCGTAAACCGCCGCAGACCAGCCTTCGTTGGCGTCAATAATGATGCGCGATTGCGGTGCCCCGGATCGGACGGCCTCCAGACGCGGCATGTCATCGGGCGTGCCCAGCTTGATCTTCAACAGCGGGCGAAAAGCGTTCTTGGCGGCCTGCGCCTGCATTTCGGCAGGGTCTGCCAGCGACAAGGTATAGGCGGTGATTTCCGGCCCCGGCGCGCCCAGCCCGGCCAGTTGCCAAACCCGTTTGCCCGCCCGCTTGGCCTCAAGATCCCACAGCGCACAATCCACCGCATTGCGCGCGGCCCCAGCAGGCAACTGGTCATACAGCCCGGCGCGGGTCACATCGCCCGGCAGGCTCAGGATTTCCTCGGTTACGCTGTCCAGCGTTTCACCGTACCGCGCATAGGGCACACATTCGCCCCAGCCCTTATGCGTGCCGTCATTCACACGCACGGTCAACACCTTCGCTTCGGTCCGCGAGCCACGCGAAATGGTAAACACTTGCGCCAGTTTAAACGTATCAGGGGTCACAGTTATCCGCACGACACCCTCCTTTTCCTCTTGCCCGAAATATCCCAGGGGGTCTGGGAGACTGGTCCCCCGGCTTCATGGGTCTGGGGGGCCAGTCCCCCAGATCTATCGTTGACGCAGCTTACACAGCCGCCAGCGCATCGACCAGACGACCGGCGCCCTGACGGAACGGGTCCACAGTGGGCAGGCCCATCCGCTCCTCGACCCCGGCCAGATAGGCCACGGCGTCCTCTTCGCTCATGTGCTGCGTGTTGACGGAAATGCCGACGACCTGACAGGCCGGGTTCGCCACCCGTGCCAGCGTCAGCGCAGTGTCGCGCAACAGCTCCAGCGACGGCGCGGTATAGTCCGGCAAACCCCGCATGTGGTCGCGGGTCGGCTCGTGGCTCAGGATCAGCGCGTCGGGCTGGCCACCATGGATCAACGCCATGGTCACCCCGGAATAGGACACGTGGAACAGGCTGCCCTGCCCCTCGATCAGGTCCCAGTGGTCCGGGTCATTGTCCGGCGAGATGTATTCCACAGACCCGGCCATGAAATCAGCCACAACCGCGTCCAACGGCACGCCGTCGCCGGTGATCAGAATGCCGGTCTGCCCGGTGGCCCGAAAACTTGCCTTCATGCCGCGTGCGTCCATTTCACGGTGCATGGCCAGCGCCGTATACATTTTACCGACCGAACAGTCCGTGCCAACGGCCAGACACCGTTTGCCGGTGCGCTTGACGCCATTGGCGATGGGATATTCCACCTCGGGCACGCGCACATCGTGCAGTTCGCGCCCGCAGGCCTCGGCAACGGCGACCAGGTCGGCTTCGTCACGCAACAGGTTGTGCAGGCCCGAGGCCAGGTCGAACCCTTCCTCCAGCGCCATCACCAGCACCTTTTTCCAGGCCTGGCTGATCACGCCACCCCGGTTGGCCACCCCGATGACCAGCGTCTTGGCGCCCGCCGCTTTCGCCTGTTCCAGGCTCATGTCGGTCAGGCCCAGATCGGCCTTGCAGCCGTCCATACGGAATTGGCCAATCGCATTGTCCGGGCGCCAGTCCTTGATGCCCTGCGCCACTTTCGCGGCCAGTTGGTCAGGCGCGTCGCCCAGGAACAGCAGGTAAGGGGTCTTGATCATGGCAGCCTCGCAAGATTCGTGTGTCACGGTGTTGTTTCGCAGGATAATCGCGCGCCCTTTGGGCAAAAGGCTCGCAAGAGTGCACCCCCCACGCGTCAATATTCGAAGACCCTCCCGGGAATGGCGCAAATCGAGATGAAATCTTGCATGCCCTGACAGATCACCGATGAAACCGCCCCGCCCGTGCCGCAACGCGGCGTCATTCCCGCTGCGACTGCGAAAACGCCTTGCTGAGTGATGCGCAATATTCTATCCGATACGCAAAGCTAGACGTAACTTCCTTACAAGGAGACCGCCATGTCCTTCCGCATCCAACCCACCGCCCCCGCACGCCCGAACCGCTGCCAGCTGTTCGGCCCGGGATCGAACACCAAACTGTTCCCGAAAATGGCCGCCTCGGCCGCCGATGTGATCAACCTGGACCTGGAAGATTCGGTCGCCCCCAGCGACAAGGACACCGCGCGCGCCAATATCATCGAAGCCCTGAACACGATTGACTGGGGCACCAAATACATGTCCGTGCGCATCAACGGGCTGGACACGCCGTACTGGTATCGCGACGTTGTCGACCTGCTGGAACAGGCCGGGGACCGGATTGACCAGATCATGATCCCGAAAGTGGGCTGCGCCGCAGACGTCTATGCGGTCGACGCGCTGGTCACCGCGATTGAACGCGCCAAAGGCCGCACGAAACCGATCAGCTTTGAGGTCATCATCGAAAGCGCCGCAGGCCTGGCCCATGTCGAAGAAATCGCTGCCTCGTCCCCCCGCCTGCAAGCCATGTCGCTGGGCGCTGCGGATTTCGCAGCCTCGATGGGCATGCAAACCACCGGCATCGGCGGCACGCAGGAAAACTACTATATGCTGCACGGCGATACGCGCCACTACTCCGATCCGTGGCACTGGGTGCAAACAGCCATCGTCGCCGCCTGCCGCACCCATGGAATTCTACCGGTCGACGGCCCGTTCGGAGACTTTTCCGATGACGAGGGCTATATCGCGCAGGCCAAACGCTCGGCCACGCTGGGCATGGTCGGCAAATGGGCCATCCACCCGAAACAGATCGCCCTGGCAAACGAGGTATTCACCCCCTCGGCCGAGGCCGTCGCCGAAGCCCGCGAAATCCTGGCCGCGATGGAAACCGCAAAAGCCAATGGCGAAGGCGCGACCGTCTACAAGGGCCGTCTGGTCGACATCGCGTCGATCAAACAGGCCGAGGTCATCGTTGCCCAATCCGAACTGATCGCGGCAAACTAATACGTCCGGGGCGGGCCGCAAAGCCCGCCCCACGTCCCAACCCTGAGCGGGGCTTGCCCCCGCGAGGTATCAAGCGTTGCTGAAAGCAACTCGTTTTGGCACCGCTATGGGCACACGCCGCCGATGTTCAGATAGCGACCATAGACCCAGCCATTCGGGTCTGGCTGACCCCAATACGGGTCAAGACAACGCCCGGACATGCATTGCACGCGATACCAGTTGCCAGCCCGATCCCAGACTGAAATCTCGTCACCGCGATACAGCTCACCCAACTGATTGTATCCCGTGCCGGGGCCTGTGCGCACGGCCAGAAACCCGTTACCGGCATTGTGGTTATACTGGCTGACAGGCTTCACCCCGACAACATATCCGGTGCAATCCCCGGCCATCACAGGTGCGGCGGCAAAGGTGAAAACGGCGGCGGCAAGAAGGGCAATACGGCGCAACATGTGACGCTCCCTCAGCTATGGGTGCTGGCCGATCCAGCACCCTGAATACGCCAAGTTTATCGCACAAAACGCCGCCCGCCCATGACGTGGATCAGCTTCGCTTGATCACCGATCAGCCTCGCTTGATCACCGATCAGCCTCGCTTGATCAACACCAGCCCCGACAGGACAATCACCACACTGCCCGCAATGGTCCACATGTCCGGGCGTTCGCCGAACACCAGAACGCCCAGCCCCATGGCCAACACCAGACGTGAATACCGGAACGGCGCGACAACGCTGATATCGCCCAGCCGCATGGATTTGGTCAGCGCGTTATAGGCGAACACGCCAAACGCAATGATCCCCGCCAGGATCGCCCAAACGCTGGGCGCGGGCATCACCGCCCCTCCGGTGACGGACAGGATCACGATGCCCGAAAGCGTCAGCATGGCAAAACCCAGCACACCCAATTGCAGGTTCGACATGCCCCGGGGCGCCGCACGTGATCCCAGATCGCGCCCGGCAAAGCCCAACATGCCGATGACGGCCAGGATCGACAGAACGTCAAACCCCTCGGGTCCCGGGCGCAGGATCATCAGGACACCGCCAAAGCCCACCGCAATCGCCGCCCAACGCCGCCATCCGACATGTTCGCCAAAGAACACCACCGCCCCCAGCGCCACCACCAAAGGCGTTGCCTGCAAGATCGCCGAGGCCGAGCTGAGCGGGGTCAGCGTAATCGCCAACGCAAAGAACAGCCGCCCGACCACTTCGCTGACCGACCGCAGCACCATAGCGCGCGACCGGATTGCACCGTGCAAAATCGGCTGTCCTGCCCGCAGGGTCAGAGCAGAAAATACCGCCAGACCGCCCAGACCAAACGTGATGATCACCTGACCGACCGGCAGCTGCTGCGCCGCCAGCTTGATCAGCATGTCTTCGACGGCAAACCCGGCCATGGCGGCCACCATCCAGGCGGCCCCGCGCAGGTTGTCGTGTGGTCCTGTGTGCATCCCGGCACCTCCTGCGCCGTTTGTGACGACGCGGTCGCAGGCTGTCAAAACAGAACTCTTGTGGGCGCGGATCAATCTGGTTTGAATGCCGGGGCGGACGGCCCTGACCGGACAATCGCGTCAAAACAAAACCGCCAGCGTTTTGCCCGGGGCTGGATTGGCGGGCGGCGCCTTTGCATGCACAGGGCCGGTTCCTTCGCGTTCACACATCCCCGCACGCCACGAGTTGCATTGACCCGCCGTCAGGTCCATATATCCACGCAAGTGAACAGCGGGAGCGTGACATGACCAATTACCTCGAGTTTGAAAAACCCCTGGCCGAAATCGAAGGCAAGGCGGAAGAGCTGCGCGCCATGGCGCGGGCAAACGAGGAAATGGATGTCGAAAAAGAGGCCGCTGCACTGGACAAAAAGGCCGCGGACCTGCTGGGCGAGCTGTACAAGGACATGACCGCCTGGCGCAAATGCCAGGTCGCACGTCACCCCGACCGGCCCCACTGCATGGATTACGTGAACGCGTTGTTCAGCGAATTCACCCCGCTGGCGGGCGACCGAAACTTTGCCGACGATCTGGCAATCATTGGCGGGCTGGCCCGTCTGGGGGATCAGCCCGTGGTCGTTCTGGGCCAGGAAAAGGGCCACGACACGAAAACCCGCATCCTGCGCAATTTCGGCATGGCGCGGCCCGAAGGCTATCGCAAGGCGGCCCGCCTGATGGATCTGGCGGACCGGTTCGGCCTGCCGCTGATCACGCTGGTGGACACCACGGGGGCCTATCCCGGCAAAGGCGCCGAAGAGCGCGGCCAGTCCGAGGCGATCGCCCGCGCCACCGAACGCAGCCTGAACATGAAAAGCCCAGTCATTTCGGTGATCATTGGCGAAGGCGGCTCGGGCGGGGCTGTGGCGCTGGCGACCGCGAACAAGGTCATGATGCTGGAACATTCGGTCTATTCGGTGATCAGCCCCGAGGGCTGTGCGTCGATCCTGTGGAAGGATGCCGAAAAAATGCGCGAGGCCGCCGAGGCGCTGCGCCTGACCGCGCAGGACCTGAAAGAACTGGGCGTGATCGACCGCATTATCGCCGAACCCGTGGGCGGCGCGCAACGCGCGCCCGAAGACACCATGGCCGCCGTTGGCCGCGCATTGCAGGTCGAACTGACCGCTTTGATGAAGAAGATGGACGGCGACACGTTGATGAAACAACGCCGCGAAAAATTCCTGAAAATCGGCTCCAAGGGGCTGGCGGCATAATTCAAATGTGCGCCTGACGGCGCGCTTGATGCCTTGCCATCGGCTGCGCCGCCGGCTCAGGCAGGCGCGCGTTTCAACACCTGTGAGACTGGGCGACGCAGGGACTGTGGCAAGGCCGCGCCACATCCGATCCGCAACACCAGAATGGGGCGTTGGTCACCCAGCCCCAGCAGCGATTGCAGCTGGGCACGCTGGCCGGGCTCTTCGACCGTCTGATTGACGAAACTGGTTTTCAAACCATCGGCTGTGGCCTGAAGTTGCAGGCGCTGACAGGCTTGGCCCGCCTTGACCCACCCCGCCGGAGCGTTGCTGGGCGCAACCAGCACCGCGATGGCGGCTGAGCTGTCGATCTGGCTGCGGGTCGTCTGGCAGGTCGTGATGGCCTCAAACAGCGCGCTGGGGCGTCGCCGGACCGGGCGTCAGTTCGACCGTGGGCAGCCCCTGTCACCAGGGCAGTTTCCCCGCCCATCCCCCGTGCGGCCGCCGCCAGCGACAGGTCTTCCAACGCACAGCCCAGCGAGGCCCAAAGATGGTGGTCATCCGGGTCAATAATCGGCGTGCAGCGGTGTGGATCTGGCAGGATACGCAGCCCGCCCAGCACAGGCAGAAACTGCCAGGGCTGGGTGTTGTGGCCATTGGCGGCCAGCGTGGCAAAGCGGGTCAGGTCGGCCAGGTCGGGCGTTTTCGGCAAGGGCGCGCGCAGCGTTGTCATCGCCTGACGGTGGGCCGATGCGCCCTGTGACCCGCGCCGCCCACGGCCACAACCCCTCCGGAAATGACGAAACGTCGGGACAAGATCATGGCGCACCTCCTGACCCCGGTCTAGCGGCACAGGATCACAGCGCCATGATGTGGGTCAAATCGGCCCCTACCACATGGTTTTCGCCGCCCGTGTTGCCCAGTCCTGATCATAGCTTTCGCCGTCGAATTCGCCCGACGTCATCTCGCGCAGCATATCGCCGACACTGGGCAGACCCGCGCTGTCATCGCGCGACCACAGCCCGGCGCGCATCACCGCGCGGGCACATTGGGAATACACCTCGTGAATGCGGATGACAGTGACCGTGCAGGGCTGCGCGCCGCCCTTTTCAAACCGGGCGCAGAGGTCGGCGTCCGCCGTCACGCGGCCTTCTCCGTTCACGCGCACCACGTTGTTTGACCCCGGCACCATGAACATCAGCGACACGCGCCCATCGCGCACGATATTGCGCAGACTGTCGATGCGCATGTTGCCACGCCAATCGGGCAAGGCCAGCGTCTGGGGGTCCAGTTCCAACACCGCCGGGCCATCGTCGCCGCGCGGTGTTGCGTCGGTGCCTTCAGGCCCCACCGTGGTCAAGACACAGAACCGGCTGGTCATGATCCAGGCGCGATAGGTCGGTGTCAGGCGGTCGGCGACCTTGACCAGCGCGGCCTCGCCAGGGTCGCCATACAGCGCCTCGAGCGTCTCAGTTGTCAGGAATTTCATGCGGGGCCTCCAGCACGAAACCGGCCTCGGCCATCAAACAGTTCGAGCCCTCTTCCACAGCCGTCTCCATCGCGACCATAAAATCATCCATCTCTAGCCCCGGATCTATCGCCGGCAGGAATTCCATCACCGCCGTACCTGGGTATCGCATGATGCCATGGCGTTTCCAGAACACGCCGACATTGGTGGCGGCGGGCACGCAGGGCTGTCCGGTCTCCTTGTACAAAACCCCCGTGCCGATCTTGTATTTCTTATGCGCTCCGGCGGCGACACGGGTGCCTTGGGGAAAGATGATCAACTGGCCGGGGGCGACCGCGCCGGACGACACGTCGGCCACCATTTTCTTGATCGCCTGGCCGCGCTTACCCCGATCCACCGCCACACAGCCCATCGCTTTGGCGACATATCCGACGATCGGGGTCCACAGGATTTCCTTTTTCATGATGAATTTCGGGCGCGGCGTCACATTGGTGATCAGGATGATGTCAAAAAAGCTCTGGTGTTTTGAGGCGATGATCACCTCGTCCGTCGGCGGCGTGCCACGGATTTCGCTTTTCAGCCCGATCATCCAGGACGCGGTCCAGCGCACCCAACTGGTATAGGTGTGAACGGTCACAAACACACGGTCACGTTTCACCATCATCTGCGGCAGAAAAAACAGCGCGATGAGAACCATGGAAACGTACATCTGGATGACGAACAATAGCGACATGATCCATTGGAAAGCGGTTCGCATCAGCTGCGCTCCTTTAACGTGGTGATGGCGGCGTTGCGGGTGGCGGCAAAGGCCACAAGCGCGGTCAGGGGTGGGATGGTCAGCGGCCACAGCCAATGTGCGCCCTGAAAGCCAAGCCCGGTCAGGAACCCGCCCGCCGCATCCGCACTGGGCAAAGCGGCCAGCGCGAGCATGCCCAAAACCGTGCCCACGGTGGCCCCGGCCAAGGCGCGCAGGGTGTAACGGCGCACAAACGCGCGCGCGATATAGGCGTCCAACGCGCCGACCAGACGCAGCACGCGGATGACTTGGGCGTTGGCTGCCAGCGCCGCGCTGGCCGCCAGCGTGATCATCACGGCGGTGGTGGCGGCGATCAACAGGATCGACACCAGACCCAGCGCGCGCAACCGCTCGGCGGCACGCACCAGCGGCTCGCGCCAACGGGTGTGGTCATCCAGCACCGCACCGGGTGCTTCACCGGCCAGACGGGCACGCAGACCGGCGGCGTCATATCCGTCATCGTCCTCAACCACCTCGATCAGACGGGGGATCGGCAGGGTGTCCAGCGGTAGGTCGGGGCCGAACCAGGGTTCCAGCAGGGCGTGTTGTTCTTCGTCCGACAGGGGGCGGGCATCCTTCACGCCGGGGGTGGTGGCCAGCACCTCCATCACGGCCAGGATCTGTGTGTCCATCTGGCCCTCAGGCGCAGAAATACGGATGGTTGAACTTTGCGCCAGCGCGTCGCCCCAGCGATCCGCCAACCGCCCCGTCGCCAGCGACAAGGCCAGCGCAAAGACCGTCAGAAACGCCATGGCAGCCGCGGCAAACACGGTCAGGCGGGCGGTGAACCCGGTGGGCGGCACAACGCGGTCGGCTTGGGCGTCACCGGCAACAAAATGCAGGGTTTTGGACAAATACGCGTTCACAGATCCGCCCCCGCCAATTGCAATTTATGGTCCGAAATCCGCAACACCCGCGCCGATACCTGCGCCTTGGCCGACCGGATCAGGTTCATGTCATGGGTGGCGATCATCACGGTCTTGCCCATGCGGTTCAGCTCGACCAACAAAGTCAGCAGACGCAGCGACATCTCCCAATCGACATTGCCTGTGGGTTCATCCGCCAGGATCACATCGGGCGACATGATGATGGCGCGCGCCAGGGCCGCGCGTTGCCGTTCCCCGCCGGACAATTCGGGCGGGTGGGCCCCGGCCTGGGCCTGAAGCCCGACCCATTTCATCAGCTCGTTCAATTCCGCCGGATCAACGGCGCGATTTGACACGGTCAGCGGCAGCGCGATGTTTTCAGCCACCGACAGATGGTCCAGAAACTGGCAATCCTGATGTACCACGCCAATGCGCCGCCGCATCAGGGCGACATCGTCGCGGGTCAGGCCGCGCGCATCCTGATCAAACAGCGCAACCCGGCCGCGCGTTGCCAGCAATTCGCCGTAACACAGTTTCAGCAGGGTTGTTTTGCCCGCCCCGGACGGGCCGGTCAGAAAGTGGAAAGACCCCGGCGCCAGCTTTAACGAGAGCTCGGTCAGAAGCGTTCCACCGCCATAGCCATAGGAAACATCTTCAAGCTCAATCACATCATATCCCCGGTTACGCTTTCGCAACAGTTTTGCCTCAGGTTGGGGTTTGTTTCAATCCGCCGATTGCAAAGGTTTGATTTTCCGTATGATTGCGCTCATACTGCGGCCAATCAAGGCAGGGTACGGACGCCCAAAGGGCGACGAATACGGGGGCAAAGATGCGGCTAGTATGCCCGAATTGCGGGGCTCAATATGAGATCGACGACCGGGTGGTGCCTGCCGCCGGGCGTGATGTGCAATGTTCCAGCTGTGGACATGCGTGGTTCCAGAAACATCCCGATCGTGACGCGGACCTGGCCGATGAACTGGGCACGGTACCGCCCGTAAGCGACCCGACCCCGCAGGCCGATGTGCAAGATGATGTGGCGCAGGACGATGTGGCGCAAGACGCCACGCCGGATCCCGTGGCCGAGATCTATGACGACAATTACGGCGACGAGTATTCCGAGGACCGCCTGGATCTGGGCGACACGGCAGATCAGGACGACACCCCCGCCCCCATTCCCCAGGGTCTGGATGACGGGGTGCGCGACATCCTGCGTCAGGAAGCTGAGCGCGAAATGGAGCACCGCTCGCATGAGCAGGAGCAACTGGAAAGCCAGCCGGACCTGGGTCTGGACGCCACTGCCGAGGACGACGAAGACGACCGCCGCGCCCGCGTCAAGGAACGCATGACCCGCCTGCGCGGATTGCCCGAGGACGAGCCCGAAGTCGAAGACGGCACCGGCGCACGGCGCGATCTGCTGCCCGATATCGAAGAAATCAATTCGACCCTGGATGCCTCAGGCGACGACGTGGGCAACCTGCCCCCGGACGTGACCATTGGCAAACGGCGCGGTGGCGGGTTCCGGCGCGGGTTCCTGTTCATGATCACGTTGGCCGCGCTGGTGGTGATCCTATACATCATGGCCCCGAAACTGGCCGAAGCCGTGCCCGCGCTGGCGCCGCTTTTGGACGGGTTTATCAGCGCTGTCGACAAGGCCCGCATGATGCTGGATGGCGCGGCGAAATCGGCGATCGAAGCCATGCAGGGCACGATTGCGGGCGGCGAAACAGCGAACTGATCCGGCCCTGCGTGGGCACCTGACACGAAAAGGGGCGCGGATCATCGCGCCCCCTCAGTTCTTGTCCCCAGTCCTGATCGCCGGCTTACGACGCCTGGCTCAGGATGAAGCGAACCAGCCCATCGTCATTGCCTTCCAGCGCCACTTTCAAGCGCAGCAATTGGTTGGTTGAGTACGCGGCAGGATCAACGTCCAGCCCACGGGCCAGTTGCACATGGCCTGCCGAGCTGCGCGAGCCTTCACCGGCGCGGTTTTCATGCGACAGGTAGAAGCGGGCGGTTTTGTCGTCATTGTCCCGGATCGCGACGTTCAGAAGGACCAGCTCGGGGGTCGTGAACTCCGCCGGATTCACATTGGCCGTCCGGGCCAGCTGAATGTGACCCGCGCCGGACCGGTCATCGCCCGCCAATGCCGCGCCGGAGAGACCGCCATAGGTTTTGATGAAATCCACCCGGTCGTAGTCGTCTTCAGCCTGAGCCACGAGGATCTGGGACAGCTCGCCGTTGGAAAACGCGCCCGAGGCCACACCGGCCGCGCTGGCCAGTTGATCATTTGCGAATGCCGGGGCGGCAACGGCCAGGGACAGCGCGACGGAGGCAGCGATGGAGGTAAAACGTGTCATTTTGGGTTTCCTTACAGATTGATTTGGGGTGGTTGGAGGGATCAGGCCAGATGGCCGGGTTTGGGTCGAAACCGCCCCAACGAAAGCGCGGCGAAACCCGTTCTGGGGTCCTGTGTTACGCTGTCCGTCATCGGGTGGCTCCTAACCTGATTGAGTGTGTGAGCTGTCATTTTGACCGCCCGGTACAGTCCACTTAGGAGCCATTGACCGATCGGTCAACACTAAGCCAGTTTTTTTTGCATTTTGTCTGGTTTGCAAGTTTTGCATAGGTGAATACCTTGATTTTACAGCAAACAACCCTATCTCCCCGCTTGCCAACCGGATCTCACATTTAGTTGAACGGATGGTATAAATATGTTACCTGTCACATCAGAAATCACAGAAAGGACGGACGCTATGGCCTGGGAAAAATCATTCTGCATCGAAGAAGCCCTTGAACGTGCCGCCATGGTGTTCTGGGCGAAGGGCTATGAAGGCACCACCATGTCCGATCTGATCAAGGGCATGGGGATCAACAAGGGCAGCCTGTACAATGCTTTTGGCTGCAAGAAAGAGCTGTTCAAACGCGTGCTGACGCAGTTCAACGTCGAACATCAGCGCCCCAACCTGCGACAGCTCGAAGGTCTGGACGATCCCGTTCTGGCAATCACCACGCTGTTTGATACAGCGATCACACAGGGCGTGACGGATATCGAAAGGAAGGGGTGCCTGATCATCAACACAGCGTTGGAGATCCCGAACCACGACGAAGACGTGGGCGACATCGTCCGCGCGGTGATGGCTGAGCTTGAACAATTCTTTCTGCGCATGGTCCAGCTGGGTCAGGCGCGTGGGGAAATATCGACCGACCTGCACCCGACACATGCCGCCAAGTCGCTGGTGTCCCTGCTTGTCGGCATCCGCGTTCTGTCACGCGGAGCCTTTGATGCGGCAGGCTTGCTGGCGGTGAAAAGCAGTGCATTGCGGCTGATCAAGGCCTGAGGCTTAGAACCGGTCCAGCAGTCGGTTCAGATAATCACGTTCCTGCGCCGAACGATCCTGTTCGACGGATCGGCGCTGAATGTCATCCAACAGGTCTTCGGCGCGACGATAGGCATCTTCGCCATTGGCCAGCGGGCCATTGGGGTCCTGCATTCCATCCCCCGACGGGTTGTCGCGCCCCAGCGGGTCACCCGGCGTCGGGTTCTGTGACGGCTGGGTTGTGCCCTGCTGGCCTTGTTGGCGCGCCTGTTCCTGCTGCATGGCATCGTCCAGGTTGCGCATGCCCTCGCGCATCGCCTCCATCGCTTCGGCCTGTTGGTCCAGGGCTTCGGCCACGTCGCCGTCGCGCAACGCCTGTTCGGCGCCCTCCATGGCATCGCCCGCACGGCCCAGTTGATCGCGGGCTGACTGTCCATCCGGCGTGCCCGCGCCGGGCAGACCCTGTTGTTGATTGCGCAGCATTTCACGCAGGCGGTTCTGACGGTCTGCCAGGCTTTGTGCGTCACCGCTTTCGCCGCCCTGCCCGTCCCCCTGGCTTTCGGCCCCCTCGCCTTCGCCGCCCTCACCGGAATGCGCCTGACCACGGCCCTGGCCGCCATCGCGCCCGACGTTTTCGTCGCTTTCCCCGGCGCGCGCGTTCGGGTTGCTTTGTTCCTGAAGGTCGCGAAAGGCCTCGTCCGACAGGCCCTGTTGTTGACGCAGCGTGTCCTGCAAGCCCTCCATCGCCTGTTCGCCCGGCGATTGCTGGCCTTCGCCGCCCTGCCCTTGGGTGACCTCCATGTTCTCCATCATCTCGCGCAGGGCTTCCAGCATGGCCATGGCTTCCTCGGCGCGGCCCTGCTCCATCAGGTCCTGAATCTGATCCATCAGCTCCTGCAAGTCCTCGGGCGTGACTTGCGTCGCATTAGGGTCAGGCGCGCGCGGCTGGCCCTCGGGCTGGCTCTGCGCCATCTGGTCCATCATGTTGCGCATGGCCTCGCGCAGTTCGTCCATCAGCTCGGCCAGCTCCTCAGGGGTGGCCCCCTGACGCAGGGCTTCTTCCAACCGCTCCTGCGCGCGGTGCAAGCGGTCGGCGGCGTTCGCCAGCGCGCCGTCTTCAATCTCTACTGCCATGTCCCACAGCGCCTGGGCCAGCTCATCGCGCAGCGCGTTTGACAGGCGATACTGATTGCCCATCTCAAGCCGCCGGATCAGGGCCCGAAGCCGCAGAGATTGCGTTTCACGCGGGAACAGCCCGTCAGGCTGATAACTGACCGCGCGCAGGATCATCGCCACGCGAGGGCCGTTTTCACGCGTCCACAACAGATCGCGCCGCTGTTCGATCAAGGCCGCCGCCAGCGGGTTCAGGAACCGCCGCCCCGGCAGGATGATCTGATGGGCCTGCGACAATCCGGTCTGCCCTGTTGCGTCCTGTGCCATCAGGGACATTGCCACAGGCAGCCCCGCCCAAGGGTGGTCGGACAGGTTGTCATGCAGGGTCTCGGCGACCTCGTCACGGTCCCCGCGATAGGGCATGGGCAGGTCGATCACCACCGGCGCGCGCGGTTCAGGATCCGCCACCAGCCCATGCGCCCGCGTCACCGCCACAAGGTCCAGCGCGAACTGCGCCTGACCGGCGGCGACGCCATAATCATCGGTGGCGATAAAGCCCTGACGCAGATCGCCCGCCAACGTGCGCGACAGATCACCTTCGGGGCGGATCGTCGGGGGCACGTCACCAATGGCCGTGATGCGCCATTCGGCCCCGCCGCGCCCGGTGATGGTCAGGGTGCCATTGCGCATGATCTCGACACTGCGGCGGGCAGGATCCGATGTGGTCGCCCCCGAGACATCTTCGCTGACCTGCAACGCTCCTTGCGCGCCATACAGGCGCAGGGTCAGGCGGCTGCCCATCGGCACCGCCAGCGGCCCGGGGGGCTGGTCGTTCAGATACAGGCTGGGCCGACCGGTATAGGCGGGGGGTTCAATCCAGCCTTCCCAACTGGCGGGAATGGCGGCCTGGGCGGTGGGGCCGGTGATCAGATCCCCGACCTGTGCGACGCGCGACAGCGAGCCGAACCCCGCCGCCATGATCAAGCCTATCAAGGCGATCAGGCGCAACGCATACGGGTCAC
>Ga0209345_10000719_pt1 | contig 42322 bp, 42 predicted proteins | sample Cruoilmetagenom7_FD_187294 | JGI IMG/M metagenome (GOLD analysis project Ga0209345, IMG submission 187294) | Oil polluted marine microbial communities from Coal Oil Point, Santa Barbara, California, USA - Sample 7 (SPAdes) (version 2) | ecosystem: Environmental > Aquatic > Marine > Oil seeps ...
GTGGCTGCGGTGGCTGCGGAATGAGGGGGCGTGTCGCATTTGCCCTGGCGTTGATGCCTTTTGTCATCCCTGTGGCCGGTTTGGCCGATGGCTGGTCGATCCATGATCTTGGCGCCGTGCCCACCCGCGCCGAATGCATGGCGCGCGCCAAGACAACGATCAGCGCCTATATGTTCCAGAACGGCGGCGGGGAAACCTTTGCCGAGGCTTGGACCGTCTATGCCTATGACCTGACGCCCGGCGATCAGGACGCGGTCATTATGTGTCCGATCGTGGCAGGCGGCGCGGCGAACGCGTTCGTGCATGTCTTTGGCGAGGCCGATAATGCGCAGCGCGTGTTCACTGGCGATGAGCTGAAGCGGATCTGGTTCAACGAATAGACGACGCATAGACGACGCATAGACGACGCATAAAACGCGTCCCCCGGCGGGGCGTGAAACGAATTTCTGGGAGGATACACGATGCCCGCAGATGGAGGCATTGGCGCGCCAAACAAGCGCCGCGAAGACATCCGGTTTTTGACCGGCAAAGGCAATTATACCGACGACATGAACAAGCGCGGCCAGGTCTATGTGGCCTTTGCGCGCAGCCAGGTGGCCCACGGCACGTTGAAGGGGGTGGATACATCCGCCGCCGAGGCCATGCCGGGCGTCGTGCGCGTGTTTACCGGGGCCGATTTCGCCGAGGTCGGGGGCATTCCCTGCGGCTGGCAAATCACCGACAAGCATGGCGAGGTGATGCAGGAGCCGGCCCACCCGGTTCTGGCACAAGGCAAGGTGCGCCATGTGGGCGACCCCTATGCCGCTGTGGTTGCCGAAACCCTGGACCAGGCCCGCGATGCCGCCGAGGCGATCGAGGCCGATATCGACGAGCTGCCCGCGGTTGTCGACATGAAGGCCGCGCTGGCCGCCGATGCCCCCAAGGTGCATGATGATCTGACCTCAAATCTTTGTTTTGACTGGGGTTTTGTCGAAGAAAACAAGGCGGCGGTGGACGAGGCGTTCGCCAAGGCCGCCCATGTCACCACGCTGGATCTGGTCAACAACCGTCTGGTCGCAAATCCCATGGAACCGCGCGTGGCCATTGGTGATTACGACAGCAGCGCGGGCGATAGCACGCTGTATACCACCAGTCAGAACCCGCATGTGATCCGCTTGCTTATGGGCGCGTTTGTGCTGGGCATTCCCGAACATAAACTGCGTGTTGTGGCGCCGGATGTGGGCGGCGGGTTTGGCTCGAAAATCTTCCACTATGCCGAAGAGGCGTTCTGCACCTTTGCCGCCAAGGCGATCAATCGCCCGGTGAAGTGGACCTCGACCCGGTCCGAGGCCTTTATCACCGATTGCCACGGGCGTGACCATGTGACGACGATCCAACTGGCGCTGGATGCGGAGAACAATTTCACCGCACTGCGCACCGATACGCACGCCAACATGGGCGCGTACCTTTCGACCTTTGCGCCAAGCGTGCCGACCTGGCTGCATGGCACCTTGATGGCGGGCAATTACAAGACGCCGCTGATCTATGTGAACGTGAAAGCTGTGTTCACCAACACCGTGCCGGTTGATGCCTATCGCGGCGCGGGCCGACCCGAGGCGACCTATCAGCTGGAACGCGTGATTTCTAAGGCGGCGATGGAGCTGGGCGTTGATCAGATTGCCCTGCGGCGTCAGAATTTCATCACGGAATTCCCCTATGCCACGCCCGTTGCGGTGGAATATGACACCGGGGATTACGTCGCCACCATGGACAAGCTGGAACAGATCGCGGACCTGTCGGGGTTCGAGGCGCGCCTGAAGGCCTCGAAGGCCAAAGGCAAGCTGCGTGGTCTGGGCGTGAACTGTTATATCGAAGCCTGCGGCATTGCACCAAGCAACCTGGTTGGCCAGTTGGGCGCGCGCGCGGGGCTGTATGAATCGGCCACGGTGCGGGTGAATGCAACGGGCGGACTGGTCGTCATGACCGGGTCGCACAGCCACGGGCAGGGCCATGAAACAGCCTTTCCCCAGGTGGTTGCGTCGATGATCGGCATTGATCCCAGCATGGTTGAAATCGTGCATGGCGACACGGCCAACACGCCGATGGGCATGGGCACCTATGGCTCGCGTTCGCTGGCGGTTGGCGGATCTGCCATGGTCAAGGCGACGGAAAAGATCATCGCCAAAGCCAAGAAAATCGCTGCCCATTTGATGGAGGCCGCCGACAGCGATATTGAGCTGAAAGACGGTCAGTTCAGCGTGGCGGGCACGGATAAATCCGTGGCCTGGGGTGACGTGACACTCGCGGCCTATGTGCCGCACAACTATCCGCTGGAGGACATTGAGCCGGGGCTGGAGGAGACCGCGTTTTATGACCCGGCCAACTTCACGTACCCCTCGGGGGCCTATGCCTGCGAGGTTGAAATCGACCCTGAGACCGGCAAGGTAACGATCGAGGCCTTCGCGGCGGCCGATGATTTCGGCAATATCGTCAACCCGATGATCGTTGATGGTCAGGTGCATGGCGGTATCGGTCAAGGCATCGGTCAGGCGTTATTGGAAGGCGCCGTTTATGACGAAGACGGCCAACTGTTGAACGGCAGTTTCATGGATTATGCCATGCCGCGCGCCGATGATGTGCCGTTCTATACGGTCGATCATTCCTGCCAGACGCCCTGTACGCACAACCCCCTGGGGGTCAAAGGCTGTGGTGAAGCGGGCGCGATTGGGGCGCCCCCGGCCGTGGTCAACGCGGTGGTCGATGCTTTGCGACGCAATGGCAGCGACATCACCCATATCGACATGCCGCTGACGCCCTCGCGCGTTTGGTCGGCGATGCAGAGCTAAGGAGGACAGGACATGTATGAATTCGACATCAAAACGCCCTCCAAACTGGGCAAGGTCGTGCGCAAGCTGAAGAAAGACGAAGACGCGATGGTGCTGGGGGGCGGGCAGACCCTGATCCCGACGCTGAAACAACGTCTGGCGGCACCTTCACAGCTGATATCACTGGCTAAGATCGACAAGTTGAAGGGGATGTCCTCAGACAAAGGTGTGGTCACGATTGGCGCCAGCACCGTGCATGCGGATGTGGCGGTTGACGGGGCGATCCCGGCGCTGTCGGCGCTGGCGGGCGGCATTGGCGACCCGTCGGTGCGCAACCGGGGCACCATTGGCGGATCATTGGCCAACAATGACCCGTCCGCCTGTTACCCGGCGGGGGCCTTGGGGCTGGGGGCCACAATCGTCACCACGGATCGCAAGATCGCGGCGGATGATTATTTCCGGGGCCTGTTCGAAACGGCGCTGGAAGGCGCTGAGATCATCACGGCGATCGAATTCCCGGTGCCGGACAAAGCGGCCTATGTGAAGTTTGACCAACCCGCGTCGCGTTTCGCGCTGGTCGGCGTGTTCGTGTCGCGGACCGGGTCGGATGTGCGCGTGGCCGTGACCGGGGCGTCCGAAAGCGGCGTGTTCCGCTGGGCCGAGGCCGAAGCGGCGCTGGCGGCAAACTTTGCCCCTGAGGCGTTGGAGGGCATGACCCCAAGCGGCGATATGATCGGCGATATCCACGGCAGCCCGGAATACCGGGCGCATCTGGTCGGGGTCATGGCCAGACGGGCCGTCGCCGCCTGCTGAACATCGAAACGCCCCGCCAGACGCGGGGCGTTTTCACGTGGCGGAGGTGCGAGATGATCCCCCGGTTGATCTCCCGGTATCTGGGTCAGATTTCGACGCCTGCCCCTGTGGGTGCAGATATGGTCGCCCTGATCCAGGTGCCGGTGAACATCGCCGCGCTGGCCCTGTTGGGCGCGCCGAACGGGCCGTTCATCGCCGTTGGTGGCACGGCACCGGTCGATGATGATGGCAACGCGGTCGGGGTTGGAGATGTTTTTGCCCAGACAAAACAATGCCTTAAGGTTATCAATTGCGCGTTGGAACAGGCCGGGGCTGGGGTCGGCGACATCGCGCACGCACGCGTCATCCTGACCGATATCGACACCGGAAACAGGCGATCGAGGCGCGCAAGGCAGACTGTCAGGATGCGCGCCCCGTCGACACGATCATGGCGGTCAGCCGGTTCGTGAAGCCCGAATGGCGGGTTGAGATCGAGGTGAATGCGGTTGTTGCGGCCAGAGGCTGACGCAAACCTGGCCGCGTACTCACTGACCTGATTGCAGCAGCGCCCGTATCTTGGCGGCCTTTTCAAAATGGTCCAGCGCGTGGATCTTGATCCACCACTCGGCGGCTTCCATCAACTGCACGGGGTCGTCGTTCTTGTTGGCAAAGAACGCATAGAAGGACAGGCCAACGGTGTCGCCCTTTTTGGCGATCTTGTCGGTGCAGATGGTGATGGCTTTTTGTCTCAGGCTGGGGCGCATGGTCTTTCCTGACGGTTGGGGTTTCAAACTGAAAAGCCCCCGCCAATGGCAGGGGCTTTGAAACTTTGCATTCGCCTGTCGCAGCAGAATTCTACTTTGGCAGCGGGCCGATCATCATGATCATCTGGCGACCTTCCATCTTGGGCATGTTTTCAACCTTGCCCAATTCGGTGATGTCCGCAGCCACACGTTCCAACAGCTGACGCCCCAGGTTCTGGTGGGCCATTTCACGACCACGGAACCGCAGGGTGATCTTCACCTTGTCGCCGTTTTCCAGGAACTTGTAGACGTTGCGCATTTTCACATCATAGTCATGCGTGTCGGTGTTCGGACGGAACTTGACCTCTTTGACCTCGATGATCTTCTGCTTTTTGCGGGCTTCGGCTTCGCGTTTCTGCGTTTCGTATTTGAACTTGCCGAAGTCCATGATCTTGCAGACGGGCGGGGCGGCGTTGGGCGAGATCTCGACCAGGTCCAGCCCTGCCTCTTCGGCCATAGCCATGGCACGCGCAGGCGTGACAACGCCCACGTTTTCACCTTCCGCACCGATAAGGCGGATTTCAGGAGCCCGGATGCGGTCGTTGACGCGGGGGCCGGTGTCGCGCTGCGGGGGCGCGTTATGAGGTCTGCGGGCTATGGTGCCATTCCTTCTGCTGTTGCCGATAAGACTTGGGCCGGGAAGGTAAAGGCAGGGCCGGGGCGGCGCAAGCCGATTGTTGCCGTTTTGACGTGATGTGGCGCTTTCTCCCCTTGTGGCTGGGGGTGGGTTGGCCCCATGTGCACCACGTGAGGGCGCAGGGACGTGCGCCCCGTTCAAGACATGTGAGGATTTCACCATGAACAAGACATGGATTATTGCCCTTTTGCTGATCGCTGCGGGTGTGGGCGGCTATGTGTGGTACACGGGCCAAGAGGTCGCGATGCCCGAGGTCGTAGAGGATGCTGCCGACGCGGCGGCTGATATGGCCACCGACGCTGTGGATGGCGCCACCGATGCGGCTGATGCGGCCACCGATGCGGCAACGGCTGTGACGGACGCGGTGACCGATGCGGCCACTGGCGCTGTGGACGCGGCCACCGATGCGGCCACGGGTGCTGTTGATGCGGCGGCTGACGCTGTGACGACGGCCGTTGAAGGCGCGACCGAAGGCATGGGCGCTGTCGGTGAGGCGATCACCGATGCGGCTGGATCGGCTGTTGATGCGGCCAGCGACGCTGCCGCTGGTGCGGTTGACGCGGCTGCGGATGCGGCCACGGGTGCCGTTGATACGGCAACGGATACGGCAACGGATATGGCCACCGATACTGCGGCTGATGCTGCTACGGGCGCTGCCACTGATGCGGCTGACGCCGTTGCTGACACGGCTGTGGATGCCGCCACCGACGTGGCTACCGACGTGGCTACCGATGCCGCCACCGATGCTGTCGACGGGGCAATGTCGGTCACCGATCTGCTGACGCCCGACGGGTTTGACGCCGAAAAGCTGACCGCGATGATTGACGAAAGTGACCTGGGCGACATCAAGAAGATGGCGATCAAGACCGCGATTTCGAAAGCTGCCGAGAACCCCGAACTGGTTCAGGCGACCATCGACCAGGTTAAATCGGCCCTGGGCCTGTAAAACCTGACGCGAAACACTGCTGAGGCCGGATGCGACATCGGGCCTCAGCTTGATCCAGAACATTGCCTGCACCGTCCAGATGCCTCAAATTCGGGGCAGGAGGACCGGGCAATGCATCTGAATACAAAGTCTTTTCTGACAGGGCTGGTGGTTTTCGCGCTGTTGGCGCCCAATGTGGCGCTGTCGGCGGGGGGCAAGGGCGATGATCTGAACCAACCGGACACGCCCCCAGTTGTGCCAGTCCCTGATGTGGTCGCCCCGGAACCCATTGCACCCGCGCCGGTCGCCCCGTCTGAGGACACCGGAGAGGAGGTCGCGCCAGATGAACTTCTGATGTGGTTCTCGATCCGCAACAGCGAAGATCCGGCGGTCTATCAACAGTTTCTGGACCGATACCCCGATGGCACCTTTGCCAATCTGGCCCGTATCCGGCGCGACGCGCTGACCACGCCACGGGTGGACCCGGCGATCATTCCCGAGGTCGAGCCGGCCCCAGATATCACCACCCCGGACCCCACGGGGTCGGTGCCTGCGCTGCCGACGTTCTCGCTTCCGACACCAGCAGAGCCAGCGCCACGCGTTGATCTGGCCCCCCCCGTGACTGCTCCGGTGGGCGAACAGCCGCCGGATCGCGCTGCGATTGACCCGCGCGTGCTGGCCTGTGATCTGGCGGCAGGCCACCCGCATGACATACAGGCCCCGGCGGATTTGGCGGGCATTCAATTCGATGACATCAACACCGCCAGCGCCGTCAAGCTGTGCGTCATCGCGCATGAGGCGTTCCCCGATCATGCGCGCGTCACCTTTAATCTGGGCCGCGTCTATCATGCGGCCAATGCGGTGCAGTTGGCGGAACGGTTTTTTCTGGAGGCCGCAGGCGCTGGACATGTCCGCGCCAATGCCGGGCTGGGGTTCCTGTACGAGGAAGACAATGCGTTGGATCGCGACGTATCTGACGCAAATGCCTATTTCCGTCTGGCGGTCGAGGGCGGCGACATTCCTGTCGCGGTCGATTTGGGGTGGAATTACTATCAGGGCGATGGCGTAGCAAAGGATGCGGTCGAGGCTGTCCGCCTGTTCCGCCTTGCCGCAGACGCCGGATTGGAGCGGGGCGTCTATGCGCTGGGCACCGCGTTGCGTGATGGCAAGGGGGTGGCGCGGGACTATGCCGCGGCGGCGCAACTGTTCCGCCAGGCAGGGGATATGGGATATTCACGGGCCTGGGTGTCGTTGGGCCATCAATACGAGAACGGCTTTGGGGTCGGGCAAAGCGATCAACAGGCGGTGCGGTTTTACCGGATGGCGGCCGATGGCGGCAACCTGATCGGCATCACCAATCTGGGCTGGATGTATGCCAACGGACGTGGCGTGACGCGGGATTATGCGCAGGCGATTTTGTTGTACCAACGGGCGGCGGAACAGGATCACCCGCGCGCCATCAACCTGTTGGCTGGCATGTACGAAGATGGTCACGGTGTGCCCCGCGATGATGTCAGGGCGGCGCAGTGGTATCAACGGGGCGCGGATCTTGAGGATCCGGCCTCGCAAAACGATCTGGGGTTGATGTATGCCGCCGGGCGCGGGGTTGAGCAGAACAAGTTCTATGCCGCGCGCTATTACATGTTGGCAGCGGTTCAGGGATACCGATGGGCGCAATACAATTTCGCTCAGGTGCTGGAAAGCGGCACGGGGATCGAACGCGATGCTGCCAAGGCGCGGGTCTGGTACGAACGCGCTGCGGCGCAGGGGCATTCCAGCGCGATGTACGAACTGGCGTGGCTGGATGCCAAAGGCGAAGGCGGGCCCAAGGATATTGCCAAGGCGTTGGGCTGGTTCGATGCGGCGCGCGAGGCGGGGTACAGCCGGACCTGGGCCTCGGTCGGATATCTGTATGAGACCGAGCCGATGCTGTACGCGGCTGACACGGCGGCACAGTATTACATCCAGGCTTTGCAGACCGGCGATGATTGGCCAATCACCCGCCCGGGCCGCGAATGGGATCGCGATACGGCGCGGGCCCTGCAACGCAGGTTGCGGGCTGCGGGGGTCTATTCTGGTGGCGTCGACGGGTCGGTCGGCCCTGCCACGCAGGCCGCGATGCGGCGAATGTTGGCCGTGAACTAGGCTTGGTAGTGGTCTGACCTGGGAGGCAGGTCGTTGATATTAAATGTATTTTAAGTGGGGGTGTCAGGTTCCTGTCCCTCTTCAGAGTTCTGGGGGGCTTGAGGGGCGAAGACCGTGTTGGGGGCACGGGTGCCTTGACCGGCTAGGGCAGGTCAGTTCGCTTGCATCCGCGCTTCGACAATCTGTTGGGCCGTGTTCTGTGCGGCCGGTTTGGCGTTGGCCCCTTCAAACCCGTCCAGGAATTTCAGGAGCATGTCCCAATGATCGGTCGGGTCGCCCATGCGGCGGGCTGTGTCGTGCTGGGTCTGGCTGTGCTCAACCAGGTTCATCGGGCGATCGGGCTGTGTTTGGCCGCCAAACAGCTCTGCCGCATGTGACCGGAATTCTGCGCCATAGGTCAACAGCGTCAGCATTTCCCCTCCGAAAGCATGTCCGGCGGCCTGAAGGTCGGCTGCCAATTGGTCGATCTGATGCGGGGTGATGTTGGTCATGTCATAGCGCGCCTTGATCGCGTCAATCGCACCAGGGTCCGGTTGATCCAGGCCAAAGGTGGCGGCGTGGTCGGGGGGCGATATGGCGCGCGCTGATTGCGGCACATGGGCGGGCTGGGCCACGCTTTGGGTCACGTTCATTCTGAACTCTCCATCTGTGATGGGGGCAGGGTGGCGACGCGAGCTTGCCAAAACGTGAACGGAGGGCATACGCCCCCCGATTGAATGCGTAAAACTGTGCCGAACGGTCAGTCCAGAAACGCCTTTTCGACCACATATTGCATGGGTTTGGAATTGGCACCTTCCTCAAGCCCGTATTCTTCCAACATGTCCTTGAGCTCCAGGTTGAAGGCAAGGTTGCCGCAAATCATGGCGCGATCAGATTCGGGGCAGATCGGTTGAACCCCCAGATCCTTGAACGCTTCGCCTGAGCGCATCAAGTCGGTGATCCGGCCCATCCTGGCGCTGTCTTCGCGCGTCGTGGTCGGATAGTATTTGATCTTTTTCCAGAACCCGTCACCGATGACTTCGTTCAACAGCTCATCACCTTTCAGCGCCTCGATCAGATCGCGACCATAGGTCAGTTCGTCGGCTTGGCGGCAGGTGTGGGTGATGATGACCTCGTCGTAATCCTTATAGGTTTGCGGTTCACGCAGCAGGCTGGCGAAGGGCGCAAACCCGGTGCCGGTGGCAAAGAACCAGATGCGTTTGCCGGGGATCAGCGCGTCGTGCACCAGGGTGCCGACCGGTTTGGGGCGCAGGATGATGTCATCCCCCACCTTGATATGTTGCAATTTCGAGGTCAGCGGCCCATCGGGCACCTTGATCGAGTAGAATTCCAGTTCCTCGTCCCAGCTGGGCGAGGCAATGGAATAGGCGCGCAGCAAGGGTTTCTGCTTGCCCGTTTTCAGGTCCGCATCGCCCATCAACCCAATCATCACGAATTCGCCCGACCGGAACCGCAGCGACGCCGGGCGCGTACAGCGAAAGCTGAACAGGCGGTCGGTATAATGTTTCACTTCGGTCACCGTCTGCGCATCAGGCAGGGTGGGGACTTTCTTTACAACGGTTGCATCGGTCACTGTGGCGGTCACTTTGTTCATGGCTTTGGCAGGGCACGACGCCCTGTCCTTTCCGGCGTGTATATAAGAGGTCGGGTTAACAGGGTCTAGCCGCGCAGCCGCGACTGATAGTCATAGGCGGTCCAATCCGCGCGAAAGGCCCAGTCGGCGGCGGGTTGGCGGGTGGCGTGATCGTCCGAAATTTCGACCTCATCAAAACCTGCGCGGCGCGCCATGGCGTATTGGTCGCTGATCACATGGCCATGGGCCCGCAGCCGCCCGGTGAACCCGGCCAGGCGCAATTGGCGCGCGATGGTAAAGCCGCGCCCATCGGCGAAGGACGGGAAATTGACGCGGATTGCCGCGATGCCGTCGACCTGGCCGGTCAGGCTGGCCGGGTCGGTGTCCGACGCCAAATCCAGCCCGCGCAGGTCGTTTGCCGCGCGCTCATCGGTGGTGGCAAATCCATGGAGCCAGTCCTCTGTGGCAAAGCCCGTATCGGTTACAATCACGCTCATGCGGCGTCCCCCCGTACCAAAAATATTTCGTGTTCCTGGCGCGACGCGACAGGAGGCTGGAATATGTCGTTCCTTTTGATGGTATGCCGCATTGCCTAATCTCCCTGACCGGGAGACAAGGCAACACGTTGCATTTTTCCGTTTTCGAAATGAATGCCGCATTCAACCTTTTCAGCGTCCCGCCAGCGGCCCGCACGCGGGTCTTCGCCGGGGTTCACCGCGCTGGTGCAAGGTGCACAGCCGATGGATGGAAAGCCGCGAGTCACCAGCGGATGGCGGGGCAAGCGGTTGTTGATCATGTAATCCTGCACGTCCTGCGGTGCCCAGTGCGCCAGCGGGTTCACCTTGATCTGGTGGCGGTCGACCTCGAAGAAATTCAGTTCAACCCGTTTGCCGCCTTGAAACCGTTTGCGCCCGGTGATCCAGGCGTCAAACCCGTCTGTCGCGGCACCCAGCGGCTCCACTTTGCGCAGGGCACAGCAGGCGTCCGTATCGGCCAGATGCAGGATATTGTCCGGGTCGCGGTGAAACAATTGTTCAGCGTCCGGGTGAATCACGCGCAGGTCGGTCAGGCCCAGCTTGGCACTGACCGCGCGCTGATAGTCCAGCGTTTCGGCAAACAGCATTTGCGTGTCCAGAAACACCACAGGCGTGGTGCGATCGACCCGCGCCACCATGTGCAACAGGATGATGCTTTCTGCCCCAAAGCTGGACACCAGCGCGGTTGTGCCGACCTGGGGGTCAGACAGCGCGTGTTCCAGAACCGAGGTTGCCGAATGGTGGCGATAACGATGGTTGAGGGTGCGCACGCGCTCCTCGAGGTCGGGCAGAGGGGCTTCAAGCGGCATTGGCTTTGGCCTCCGGATACAGGGCGGCCTTGAACGGGGTGTCGCCAAGGCGGCGATAGGTTTGCAGGAAGGTTTCATCGGCGTCATCGCGTAGGTCGAGATAGGCCAGCACCAGCCGTTCAATGGCCGGCACGATGTGATCATAGGCAAAGCCCGGCCCGGCGCGGGAGCCAATCACCATATTGGCACCTTCATCGCCGCCCAGCGTGATCTGATAGTTTTCCACGCCCGCACGATCCAGCCCCAGAATGCCGATATGGCCCAGATGGTGGTGACCACAGGCGTTGATGCAGCCGGAAATCTTGATCTTCAGCGGGCCGATGTCGTGTTCCAGTTTCAGCGCGTCAAACCGCGTGGCAATCTGTTGCGCAACCGGGATCGACCGGGCCGTTGCCAGGGCGCAGTAGTCCATACCGGGGCAGGCGATAATGTCGCTGATCCGCCCGGCGTTGGCTGTGGCCAGCCCGTATTCGCGCAGGATTGTGTGCAGCGCGGGCAGGTCCGCGACATGCACATGCGGCAGGATCACGTTCTGTTCATGGCTGATGCGCATATCTCCGTGGCCATAGATTTCGGCGAGATCAGCGATCAGCCGCATCTGGTCGCTGGTCGCGTCCCCCGGCGTGGCCCCGTGCGCTTTCAGCGATATCGTCGCAATCGCATAGCCCGGCTGACGGTGCGCCGACAGGTTGGTGTCGGACCAGGACCGAAACGCGGGGTCGCGGTCGCGCGCGGCATAATATGGGGCCTTATCGGTGGTCTTGAAGTCGGGCCCGGCAAAGGTCGATGTGATGTGGCGCAGCAGATCCTGATCGACGCCGGAGAACAGCGGTTTCAGCTGGGCGAAACGGGTTTCCACCCGGTCGCGGATGTCCTCCAGACCGTTTTCATGCACGGTGATTTTGATCCGTGCTTTGTATTTATTATCACGCCGCCCCAACAGGTTATAGATACTGACCACGGCTTCGACATAGGGCAGAAGCTCCGCGCGCGGCAGAAACTCACGCAGCACCTTGCCGACCATTGGCGTGCGGCCCAAGCCGCCACCGACAAGGATCTGATAGCCGATCTCGCCCGCCTCATTTTTCACGATACGGATGCCGATATCATGCGCCTTGGTCACGGCGCGGTCCGCCGGGCTACCGGTCACGGCCAGCTTGAATTTGCGTGGCAGGAATTGAAATTCCGGGTGATCGGTCGACCATTGGCGCAGCAATTCCGCGGTGGGGCGGGGGTCTTCGATCTCCTCCGCCGCAGCACCCGCGAAATGGTCTGCGGTCACATTGCGAATGGTATTGCCCGAGGTCTGGATCGCGTGCATCTGCACGTCCGCCAGCGCGTCCAGCATGTCGGGCACGTCGCCTAGTTTTGGCCAGTTGTACTGGATGTTCTGGCGTGTGGTGAAATGGCCATAGCCCTTGTCCCAGCGGTCGGCGATTTCCGCCAGCTTGCGCATTTGGGTCGGGTTCACCGCGCCATAAGGGATGGCGACGCGCAACATATAGGCGTGTAGTTGCAGGTACAGCCCGTTCATCAGGCGCAGGGGCTTGAATTCGTCCTCGGTCAGGTTGCCCGCCACGCGGCGTTCAACCTGGTGGCGGAACTGATCCACGCGGGCGCGCACGAAATCTTCGTCAAAGTCGGAATAGTCATACATGGGTTTGATCCTGTGCGGCCAGTTCCTGTTTGCCGTGGGCGTAGTTTGACGGGCCTTTGGCGCGGAATTTCTCGCGGAAATGGCAGGGCTGGGGGCCTGCGTCGCTGGCCACGGCGTCGGCCAGATAGGCGCCGACGGCGATATGGGGCTGGGTTTCGGCCTCAAACAGGCGGGCGCCTGCGTCGGCTTCGTCACCCAGCAGGGCGGCGTCGCGCAGATCGCGTACCCAGCTGCCGTTCTGGGCCAAATAGATGACGTCGCCGGACATCAGGTCGTTCGCGGTGACGACTTTGGGGGTAAAGGCGCGGGCCATGGGATGCTCCGGTATTTCTGTTGCGTTCGGGTGGAATATAGGACATTTTCCCATGCTAGGCAGGTATCCGGTGGCCGGTAAGGAAAAATGTTCCATGTTTCCCCCGCTGTGGAACGGATGTCGCGAAATGAAGGAGAAAACGGAATGGCAGTGCGATTGGACGATCTGGATCGGAAAATCCTGCGCGAGCTTCAGCGCGATGCATCGCAATCCTTGGATGTGATTGCGAAAACGGTGGGGTCTTCGAAGACGCCCGTGTGGAACCGGATTCGCAAGATGCGCGAAGGCGGCGTGATAGGCCAGCAGACGGTTTTGCTGGATGCCGAAGCGCTGGGGTTTGAGGCTTGTTTCTTTGTGCTGATCCGCACATCCGAGCATGAGGCAGAGTGGCAGGGCACGTTCCTGAAGGCGCTGCGCGAACGCCCTGAGGTGTTAGAGGCGCACCGATTGGCGGGTGAGATCGATTATATCCTGAAGGTGCGGGTCGAAAATGCGCGGGCCTATGATGTGTTCTATCAGGCGCTGATTTCCGAGGTGAAAGTGTTCAACGTGACGGCGTTGCTGTCGATGGAGGAAATCAAATTCACCACCGAATTGCCAGTTTGATGTGACTCAGACGTGACCCGATTGGGTCGCTTGCGCGACGCTTGATACCTCGCCCCCACTATGGGGGCTCAGGCGGGTGTGTGGGGGGCGTTTAGCGTCGGACCATCAGGCGTTTCAGCCCGTGGAAATGGTAGACATCCGCGTATTGCGGGGCCTCGGCCAGCGCAAGGGTTGGGCAGCGGTCAAATAGGATCGGCAGGGCGGTGTTCAGCTCAAGCCGCGCCAGGGGGGCGCCGACGCAGAAATGCGCTCCGGCGCCGAAGCTGGTATTGGGTTTGATCGGGCGCATTGGGTCGAACTGGTCCGGCTTGTCCCAACCTGCCGGGTCGCGATTGGCCGAGGCCAGCAGCAGCCCCACCTCGTCCCCGCGTTTGAAGCTGTGTCCGAAAAGGTCAATATCTTCATATGCATAGCGTGTGAACATATGCAGCGGCGGATCCAGGCGCAGGGTCTCTTCACTGGCGGTTTCGATGATGTCCGCACCTGGACGCAGATCATGCTCCAGCAGGGTTTTTACCCCGTTCGCCATGGCATGCACCGTGGCCTCGTGCCCCGCGTTCAACAGCAGAATACAGGTGGTGATCAGCTCATCCGTCGACAGTTTTTCACCGCCTTCTTCTGCGGCAATCAGCTGGGTGATCAGGTCGTCGCGCGGGTCCTGGCGCCGGTCTTCGACATAGCGCCGCATGAAGGCGACGAAGGCTTCGGTGGCCGCCACGGCCTGGTCTTCGATCACCCGCGTGCGCCGGGCCTGATACATCGACACCATGGCATTGGACCAGGCCAGCAGGTCGTCGGCCATGGCTTCGGGCACGCCCAGTAGGCGGGCGATGATGATCACCGGAATGCGGGTGGCAAAGGCGGGCAGCAGGTCGAAATCCCCGGCTGGAAAGGCGTCAATCAGCTCGTGCGCCAGGGTTGCGATTTCGGGCTGCAACCCGGCGATGCGGCGCGAGGTGAAGGCGCGCAGAACCAGCGATCGCAGACGGGTGTGGCGGGGGGCTTCGAGCTCCAGCATCGAATGCGCCTCGACCGCGTAAAACGATGCGAGGTGGTCGGGAAAGGCGCGCGGCGTGACCGGTTCACGCCCAAAGCGGCGGTCGCGCAGCAGGGCGTTCACGGCCGCAAGGCTGGTCGCCATGACCATGTTGTATTCCTCCCACCAGACCAGATCGCCCCCGGCCCGCGCGCGCGCATAGAACGGATAAGGATCCTGAACAAAGGCCGGGTCGGTGGCGGATTGGGACAGATGCAACATCCGGGCACAGTCGGGGAACGCGCTGGCCTTTGCAAGATCGGTTTTTTATGGTGGCAGGGATGTTTAGAACTTTGCGATCTGTCTGGATCATTCCTTTTCTGCTGGCCGTGGCCCTGTTCACGGCCGGGGTTTGGACCGTGGCCTGGCGCGGGGCGCTGGATCAGTTGGCGGACCGGGCGCAATCCGATCTGGCGCTGGCGTCAGACCGGCTGACGCGCCACCTGTTTCGGTATCGTGAACTGGCGGTGATCCTGGCGGAACACCCTGATCTTCTTGCGCTTTTGCGCGGGCAGGGCAGCCCGAGCGAGGCGCGCGCACTGTTGTTGTCGATGGCCGACAAGACGGGTGCCATTGGTGTCGAGCTGGTCGACCATATGGGGCAGGTTGTGGCCACATCGCGGGACGACGCGCCGCCGCGGGACCGGGCCGCGTTGCCGTTGCGTCGGGCGTTGAACGGCGCGTTGGGGGTGACGAATGCGGCGCAGGTCGCGCCCTCGGGTCTGACGCGCCGTCTGTTTACCTTCGCCGCCCCGGTGTTCGCCAATGGGGGCCCGGCGCGTGGCGCTGTGGTGGTCGAGGTCGACATCTGGCTGTTCGAACAGAACTGGCCGACCACGGCCTCGGCGGTCTATTTCTTTGACCGCAAAGGGCGGGTGTTTGTGTCGAACCGGTCCGAACTGGTGTTGGTTGACCGGTTCTCGGACGAAGGGTTCGTGCCGTACACCGCGCGCAAGACCGGCGGTCATGATATCTGGAGCGTCGATGGCGGGCCGTATCTGCCAGCCCGCGCCTTGCACCTGTTGCGCGATTTGCCGGTGATCGGCATGACGGCCGAGATCCTGTTGGATACGGCGCCGGCCATGCGCACGGCGGTGTTGCAGGCGGCTGTCGCGGCGGCCCTGTGCCTGGTGTTTGGCGCGTTTCTGGCCTTGGCCACGTTACGGCGGCGCACCTTGGCCGAAGCAAACGCGCGGCTTGAGGCGCGGGTGGCCAAGCGCACCCAGGCCCTGTCGGCGGCCAACGCGGATCTGACGCGCGAGGTCGGCGAACGCACGGCGGCCGAGGCGGCGTTGCGCAAGGCGCAAGCCGATCTGGTGCAGGCCGGCAAGCTGTCCGCCTTGGGCCAGATGTCGGCGGGGATTTCGCATGAACTGAACCAGCCGTTGATGGCGATCCGCAGTTTCGCCGAAAACGGCACGCAGTTTCTGGAACGCGGCAGGCCCGATACGGCGGCGCAAAACCTGATGCGGATTTCCGAACTGGCGCGGCGCATGGGGCGAATCATCAAGAACCTGCGCGCCTTTGCGCGCCAGGAGAGCGAACCGATTTCCGACGTGGATATGGGGCAAGTGGTTGATGCGGCGCTGGAAATGGCGACTGGCAAGCTGGCGGGGATCACGGTTGACTGGCTCCGTCCCAGTCTGCCGGTGATGGCACGTGGCGGCGAAGTCCGGCTGCAACAGGTGGCGATGAACCTGATCGGCAACGCGGCGGACGCAATGGAAGACGCCCCCGAGCGACGCCTGGAAATCACCCTGCGCGACGGGCCGCGCGTCTTGTTGAGCGTGCGTGACACCGGCCCCGGCATTGCCGACCCCGACAGGATTTTCGAACCCTTTTACACAACCAAACAGGTCGGCGCCGCCGAGGGCATGGGGTTGGGCCTGTCCATTTCCTATGGCTTGGTGCAAAGCTTTGGCGGGGTGATCCGGGGCACCAACCATCCGGATGGCGGTGCGGTGTTCACCGTCGATTTGGACCCCAGCCTAAGGGAGGTCGCCGCATGAGGGTGCTGCTGGTCGATGATGACGCAATGGTGCGCGAGGCCCTGGGCCAGACGCTGGAACTGGCCGGGTTTGATCCCGTGCTGGCGGCGTCCTATATCGAGGCCAAGGATCATATCGCGCCCAGTTTCGAAGGCGTGGTGATCAGCGATATTCGGATGCCCGGCAAGGACGGGTTCGCCTTGCTGGACTGGGCGCAAAAGGTCGATGCGGAACTGCCAGTCATCTTGTTGACCGGCGAAGGTGACATTCCCATGGCGGTGCGGGGCATGTCCCATGGCGCCTTTGATCTCCTGGAAAAACCCTGTGATCCCGGTGACTTGTTGGCCGTCGTTGAACGCGCCATGCGCACGCGCAGCCTGGTGGTGGAAAACCGGCATCTGAAACTTCAGGCCGAAAAGGGCGACGCTGCCGCGCGGCTGTTGTTTGGCGATAGTCAGTTGGCCGAAGACCTGCGCAGGCGGGTGCGCGCGGCCGCCCGCACCAAGGCCGAGGTGCTGATCTGTGGCGAAGCAGGCAGCGGTACATCGAAAGTGGCCGAGGTCGTGCATCTGTTGTCGGGCGCCGCCATGCGTCCGTTCGTGAAACTGCCCGCCGCCGGTCTGGGTGGCGAGGCTCTGACCGACGGTTTCGCCCGCGCCGAAGGGGGCACCTTGTTCCTGGACGAGGTCGCCGCTCTGGACCCCGGCGTGCAATTCCTGTTGCTCGAGCTGTTGGATCGCCCCGGCGGCGCGCGTGTCGTGGCCGGCACATACCGCGATCTGGACGGCGAGGTCGGGGCGGGGCGGTTCAATCTCGATCTGTTTTACAAGCTGGATATCATGCGCATTCGCATCCCCGCGATCCGCGAGCGCAAAGAGGACATCCCGGTTCTGTTTCGCCACTACGTTGCCATTGCCTGCGAGCAAGCCGCGTTGCCCCAGCCCGAAATCACCCAAGAGGTTCTGGCCCATCTGATGGCGCAGGACTGGCCCGGCAATGCGCGCGCGCTGATGAACACCGCGATGCGGTTCGCCATGGGTTTGGGCGAGGCGGACGAGGGCGCCGGGCTGGGCCTGGCAGAGCAATTGGCCCAGGTGGAACGGTCGCTGTTGATCGAGGCGCTACGTCGTCACGCAGGTGGGGCCAGCGCGGCGGCGCGTGATCTGAAACTGCCGCGCAAGACGTTTTATGACAAGCTGACGCGCCACGCCATTCGCCCCGAAGATTTCCGCAGCTAGGCGACGGTTCCTTTTGAACCTCGCGGCTGTTAGGCTTTCAAAAAGCATAACGAGAGAAGTGATTATGAGTGAAGAGACCCCTCTGGAAATGCCTAAGGGCATGATGGCGCGGGCCCGCTGGGCCGCCGAAAACACCCCCGAAAGTCGCAATCGCGCCGTGGATTTCTATCGCGCCGTGGCGATTATGTTCGTCATTCTGGGCCACTGGTTGCTGGTCGCCCCGGTCGTGCGCGATGACAGGTTGGAATTCACGATCCTGCTGGCCGAACAGCCCTGGACGCAATATGCGACCTGGCTGTTTCAGGTCATGCCAGTGTTCTTTTTCGTTGGTGGGTTTTCCAACGGACTGTCGTGGAATTCGGCCAAACGCGACCCGGCGCGGGCGCGGGTCTGGATATCTTCGCGTTTGGCGCGGCTGTTGAAGCCGGCCCTGCCGCTGGTCACGCTGTGGGCCGTGGCGGCCTTCATCGCGACGCGGTCGGGTGTGTCTGGTGATCTGATCAAGGCGGCCTCGCAGGCGTCCCTGGTGCCGGTGTGGTTCCTGGCCGTATATATCGTGATCACGGTGGTCGTGCCGATCAGCGCGGCGGTTTGGGATCGGATCGGCTTTGCCTCGGTGCTGCTGCTGGCCGGGGGCGCGATTGCGGTTGATACCATCGCTTTCGGGCTGGATCAGCAATGGCTGCGGTGGTCGAACTATGGCTTTGTCTGGCTGGGCGTGCATCAGCTGGGATATTGGTGGCGCAGTGCAGAACGCCCCAACGCCTATGCGCTGGGCTTCATCGCGGTGGGCGTTGTGTGGATGTATGTGCTGATTTCGGTGCTGGATTTCCCGGTTGGCATGGTCAGCGTGCCGGGCGAGGAATTTTCGAATACCCGTCCGCCGACCACGGCCATGCTGGCGCTGGGCAGCGTGCAAATCGGGTTTATCGTGCTGGTGTCGGGCGCTGTGTCGCGTTGGCTGATGAATGTGCGGCCCTGGTCCTGGGTGATCGTGCTGAACCAGATGATCATGTCGGTTTATCTGTGGCATATCACGGCGATGATCGCAGTCATTGGCATTGCGGTTTTGCTGGGTGATCTGGGGCTTGGGTTGGAACCGGGCACGGGCGACTGGTGGGCGAAACGCCCGATCTGGCTGGTCTGTTTCGTCGCCATGCTGATCCCGCTGGTCCTGGTGTTCTTGCGCTTTGAAAGCGGCAGCCGGGCGTCTGAGAAGGCCCAACCGGGGCCCTGGCAGGCCGTTCCGGGCGCCCTGGTCACCTGTGCGGGGCTGGTGCTGATGGCGCTGGGCGGCATTGGGGCTGACAACGTGATTGGCGTGAACTGGGTCGCCGTCGGGCTTGTGGGTCTTGGTGTCGGGCTGGGGACACGCCGCGTCTGGGCATAAATTCAGAGAGTCGCATATTGTGCGGTTTTTCGCACAGTGCCGGGATTAGCCTGTGTGACGAACCGCCCACCCATAGCCATATCGGGCCGGTGGCCCCATGTTTTTTCCTGCGCAGGGGATTGTAAAGGCGCATAAAAACCCTAAGGCGTGTTCCGCTTGCGCCTTTTCCTTGAGCGTTGTGCCTAAGCCATGCCCAAATAGCTCTACGCGCCCCCAAGGGGCCTGACACTGAAATGTCTGGGAGGACACATCACATGAAATTTCTGACCATGGCCGCCACGGCTCTGGCCCTGTCCGTCACTGCAAACGCTGCTGCGGCCGCGTGTGACGAAGGCGAGATTGTCATCAAGTTCAGCCACGTTACCAATTCGGACAAGCACCCCAAGGGCATCGCCGCCTCGCTGCTGGCCGACCGCGTGAACGAAGAAATGAACGGGACCGCCTGTATGGAGGTTTACCCGAACTCGACGCTGTATAACGACAACCAGGTGCTGGAGGCGATGTTGCAAGGCGACGTGCAGATGGCCGCGCCCAGCTTGTCGAAATTCGAAGCCTTCACCAAGCAATTCCGCATTTTCGATCTGCCTTTCATGTTCAAGAACATGGATGCAGTTGACGCGTTCCAGCTGTCGGAAACCGGTCAGGCGATGAAAGAAAGCATGACCCGTCGCGGTCTGCTGGGCCTGGCATTCTGGCACAATGGTCTGAAACAGTTCTCGGCCAACAAGCCGCTTGTGCTGCCGTCTGACGCAGCCGGGTTGAAGTTCCGGGTTCAGACCTCGGACGTGCTGGTGGCCCAGATGGAAGCGATTGGCGCAAGCCCGCAGCCGATGGCGTTTTCCGAAGTCTACGGCGCGCTGCAAACCGGCGTTGTCGATGGGCAGGAAAACACCTGGTCCAACATCTATGGCAAGAAGTTTTTCGAAGTGCAGGACGGCGTGACCGAAACCAACCACGGCATCATCGACTATCTTGTCGTAACCAATGTGGATTGGTGGGAAGGTCTGGACGCGGGCGTGCGTGACCAGCTGTCGGCCATCATGGCCGACGTCACCCAGACCCGGAACGGCGAGGCCTTTGGCGTGAACGAAGCCGCCAAACAGTCGGTGATCGACGCCGGTGGTGTCGTGCGCAGCCTGACCGCAGAACAGCGTCAGGCCTGGGTTGATGCGATGAAACCGGTTTGGAGCCAGTTCGAGGCCGACGTGGGTGCGGACAACATCGCCATCGCCCAAGAAATCAACGCACAGCACTAAGCGTTTGACATGAAAGCATGGTCCGGTTCGCCGGGCCATGCCCACCCTGCATCATGGGGAGGGGACAACTATGAGCACACCCACCAAATCAACCGGGTTCGAGGAAACGGCGATTGCGCTGATCCTGGGTCTGATGACCATGATCACCTTCACGAATGTGATCTTGCGCAAGTTTTTTGATGATTCCCTGATCTGGGGTCTCGAAGTCACTCTGATCCTGTTTGCCTGGCTGGTGCTGTTCGGGGTCAGTTATGGCGTCAAGGTCACGGCCCATCTGGGGGTCGATGCCATCACCAACATGATGACACCCAAGACGCGCAAGATCGTTGCGCTGGCGACCGGGGTGCTGTGCATCATCTATGCGTCGCTGCTGCTCAAGGGCGCGTGGGATTACTGGGCGCCCTATGCGGGGCTGGACCGGACCTCGGGCCGCTGGTTCCCGACCGGCTTTGAAAAGACCCGCGACCAGGCCTGGTACATCACCGATCAGGTGCCGATGCTGGGCATTTTCCGTTTTCTCGAAGACCTGATCAATCAGGGCGAGGTCTATGACAAACTGCCCCGCGTGATCCCCTATGTGATCCTGCCCGTCGGCATGGCGTTGCTGTTGTTCCGCTTTGTGCAAGCCACAATCCGCATCTGGCGTGGACAGGCCGAAAGCCTGATCGTCAGTCACGAGGTCGAGGACGAGATCGAGCACCTCAAAGACCACCAGTGGGAGGAATAAACCATGGACGTCGTCTTTCTATTTGCCATGGTCATTGGCTTTCTGCTGATCGGTGTGCCGATCGCGGTGTCGCTGGGCCTTAGTTCCATCATCTTCTTGCTGATCTTTTCCGAAAGCTCGCTGGCCTCGGTTGCGCAGACGTTTTATCAGGCCGAAGCGGGGCACTATACCCTGCTGGCGATCCCATTCTTCATTCTGGCGTCATCCTTCATGTCGACGGGTGGTGTGGCACAACGGATCATCCGGTTTTCCGTCGCCTGTGTCGGCCATTTGCGCGGCGGCCTGGCCATTGCCGGCGTGTTTGCCTGCATGTTGTTTGCCGCCCTGTCCGGGTCGTCCCCGGCGACCGTCGTGGCCATCGGCACCATCGTTATCGCCGCCATGCAACAGGTTGGATACACGAAAGATTTCGCCGCTGGTGTGATCTGTAACGCCGGCACGCTGGGCATCCTGATCCCGCCGTCCATTGTCATGGTCGTCTATGCATCTGCTGTCGAAGTCTCCGTCGGGCGCATGTTCCTGGCCGGTGTCATTCCCGGCATCATGGCTGGTGTCATGTTGATGATCGCGATCTATGTGATGGCGACGATCAAGAACATGCCCAAGGGCGACTTTCAGGGCTGGCGCGAGGTTTGGACGTCCTTTGCTGATGCGTTCTGGGGCTTGATGCTGATTGTCATCATCATGGTCGGGATCTATGGCGTTCCCGGTCTGACCAAGGCCCTGTTCACCCCAACAGAGGCGGCCGCCGTCGCGTCCGTCTATGCGTTCTTCGTGGCGACATTCGTTTATCGCGACATGGGGCCGCTGGCGGACAAGGGCGAGGGCAAGCGCACGGTGTTTCAGAAACCTGCCGCCATCGTCACCGGGTTCTTCCACAAAGACACCCGCGACACGTTGTTTGAGGCCGGACGCCTGACCATCACGTTGATGTTCATCATCGCCAACGCCTTGATCCTGAAACATGTTCTGACTGATGAACAGATCCCGCAACAGATCGCAGGCGCGATGCTGAGCGCAGGGTTCGGCAAGATCATGTTCCTGATTATCGTTAATGTGATCCTGTTGATCGGTGGCCAGTTCATGGAGCCCTCGGGCCTGATCGTCATCGTCGCCCCGCTGGTGTTCCCGATTGCGATCGAACTGGGCGTCGACCCGATCCACCTGGGTATCATCATGGTCGTCAACATGGAGATCGGCATGATCACCCCACCGGTCGGGCTGAACTTGTTCGTCACCTCTGGGGTTGCGGGCATGCCGATGATGCGGGTCGTGAAGGCCGCGCTGCCCTTCCTGGCCGTGCTGTTCGTCTTCCTGATCATGGTGACCTACATCCCGTTCCTGTCGACCTGGCTGCCCAACAGCCTGATGGGGCCAGAAATCATCACGAACTAAGACCACCACACATGAAACGAAAAACGCCGGGGCTGTCCCCGGCGTTTTTGCTTGTCTGCATTGTGCGATTTTACTTCTTCATCGGGCAGGTGTTCATGCCCAGGATTGAATAGATCGGGCAGGATCCCAGCGCGCCGGTCAGCAGTGGCACGATACCGATCAGCGCCCAGATCGGGCCGCTGGCCAGCAGATACCAAGCGATCAATGCCAGACCTACGGCAACGCGCAGAATACGATCCAGATTGCCTTCGTTTTTCTTGAACATGGTGTTTCCTTTCCTCTGTTTGGGGGGAGTTTATGCCGCTTGACCGGTAAAGGCATGTGACGGGGTCACACAGCGGGCGATTTTTGTAATCTTTCCAATCCGGTGCGGTCGGTGATGGTCACTTCACCTCGTTCAAGGGTGACGATCCCGGCCTTGGCCCAGCGGTCCAGACGGCGCGAGACGACCTCGCGGGCGGACCCGATCGCGGTGGCCATATCGGCCTGTGTCATATGCAGGCTGTCCTGCGTCGCGCGCTCCAGGATCAGCGTGGCCAGACGGGATTCGACGCTCATAAAACTTACGTTTTCAATAAGTTGCATCATTGTCTGCATGCGTTCGGCGAAGGCTGCGAACACCAGACGGCGAAACCCGGCGGACGCATCCAGAAGCGCAAAAAACACGTCGCGCGGGATCAGAACCAGCTTTGCGGGGCCGTCCGCAGTGGCCTCGGCGGTGTAATCATCGCCGCCCAACAGGCCCAATGTTGACTGAATACAGCTCTGCCCAGGGGCCACACGATACAGCAGAATATCGCGCCCATTGGGGCCGACCAGTTCCACATCGACCTGACCCGACAGCATGACGACATAGCCTTTGACAGCCTCACCGGGGCAGAAAAGAACGGCACCCGCGGGGACCTCCACGGGCGCAAGCGTGTCCAACAACGCGCGGGCGGGCGCGTCCAGCGTGGCGATGTCCTGGGTATACTGGGTCCATGTCATGGGCCCAGTATACCCGTGCAGGTATCAGCCGCGAGAGCGTTTTTCGAACCGAGGCAACATGGCCGAAAAATCCTGGCCCAAACCGTCTTCGTCGTCGACGAAATCGGTATACAGCTGGGTGGCGCGTTCGCCCATCGGGGTGTCGGCGTCGACCGCTTCGGCGGCCTGTTGCGACAGGCGCAGATCCTTCAGCATCAGCTCAGCAGCGAACCCGGGTTTATAGTCGTTGTCGGCGGGCGACGTCGGCCCCACACCCGGCGCCGGGCAATAGGCGTTCATCGACCAGCTATAGCCCGACGAAGTGCTGACCACGTCGAACATTTTCTGCCGGTCCAGGCCCAATTTGTCCGCCAAAGCAAAGGCTTCGCAGGTGCCAGCCATGGTGATGCCCAGGATCATGTTATTGCAGATCTTGGCGGCCTGGCCCGCGCCCGCGTCACCGCAATGCACGGCCTTTTGGCCCATGATGTCAAACAGCGGGTCGGCCTTGGCAAAGGCATCCGCGCTGCCCCCGGCCATGAAGGTCAGTGTGCCACCGGACGCGCCGCCGACGCCGCCCGAAACGGGAGCATCCACGAACAACAGGCCCGCCGCCGTGGCGTCATCGGACACGGCGCGCGCGCTTTCTACATCGACCGTGGAACAGTCGACCAGGGCCGCGCCTTTTGACATGGCCGGGATCAATTCGGCGGCGACTGCGCGCAGGATCGCACCGTTGGGCAGCATGGTGATGACCACATCCGCGCCGGTTGCGGCCGCAGCCCCGGTGTCCGCCATGCTCACGCCATTGATGGTGACATCGGCCATGTCAAAGCCCACGACCTCGTGGCCTGCTTTGGCAAGGTTTGCGGCCATCGGGCCACCCATGTTGCCCAGTCCGATAAATCCGATTTTCATGGCTGTCTCCTCAGAATGTCAAAGCGTTGTCGCCCAGCGGGGCAAGCATGGTGTCAATTGCCGTTTGCGGCAAGTCGTCGGCGTCATGACGCCAGTTCGGGCTGCGATCTTTGTCGATGATCGCCGCGCGGATACCTTCGATGAAATCGCCATGTTCCATTGCGCGGAACGTGAAGCGGTATTCCAATTGCAGAGCGGCGCGAATGTCAGTGATACCCTTCAGGCGTTGCATCATTTCGATTGTGTAAGCCATCGACAAGGGCGAATTGCGCAGCAGCGTTTTTAGCGTTTTTTGGGCGAATTCGCTGTCTGATGCGCGCAGGGATGCCAGCAGATCGGGCAGGGTGGCCGCGCCGAAGTGTTGATCTATTTCAACCTTTTGGGGGGTAATGACCCCATCAGGCGCCGGTTTGCCTTGCAGTATTTCAACATTTCCGGTTTTCACCAGTGTTTCGATCAGGCCGGGCCATTTGTCTTGGGGAATGAACATGTCGGCAAAGCCGATGGTGATCGCGTCGCCCGCATTCATCCGCGCGCCGGTGGTCGCCGCGTAGGTGCCCAGATGGCCGGGCGCGCCGGCCAGGATCAGAGATCCGCCCACGTCGGGGACCAGGCCGATGCCGACCTCGGGCATGGCGATCTGACTGGTTTCACCGACGATCCGGTGCGACCCGTGACAGCCAACCCCCATGCCGCCGCCCATGGTAAAGCCTTGCAGAAAGCTGACGATGGGCTTGGCGTATTCGTGGATTTTGGCGTTCATCCGGTATTCATCGCGCCAGAATTTTTGACCGAAAGCGAAATCGCCTGCCTTGCCGGTCGCGTACAGGTCGGCAATGTCGCCGCCGGCCGAAAAGGCTTTGTCGCCCTCGGCGTCCAAGACCACCAGGGTCACGGCGTCATCGTCGCGCCACTGGTCCAATGCGGTTTCGATCGCGATGCACATGTCATAGGTGACCGCGTTCAGCGCCTTGGGGCGGGTCAGGGTGATGCGTCCAGCCTGACCTTCGATGCGAATATGGATGTCGGACATCAGCCGCGGTCCGCCAGCATCTGGCGGCTGACGATCAGGCGCATGATTTCGTTCGTGCCTTCCAGAATCTGGTGCACCCGCAGGTCACGCACGATCTTTTCAATGCCATAGTCGGCCAAATAACCATAGCCGCCATGCAGTTGCAGGCAGTCATTGGCGACATCAAAGGACACGTCGGTCACATACATTTTCGCCATGGCGCAGAATTTCGAGGCATCCGGCGCCTTGTTGTCCAACTTCCAGGCGGCCTGACGCAGGAAGATACGGGCGGACTGCAGTTTCGTTTCCATGTCCGCCAGGCGGAATTGCAGCGCCTGGAACTGGTCAATCGGGCGGCCAAAGGCCTTGCGTTCGCCCATATAGCTCAGGGTCAGGTCCAGCGCGTTCTGCGCGCCACCAAGGGCGCTGGCGGCGATGTTCAAACGGCCTCCGTCCAGCCCAGCCATGGCATAGGAAAACCCGCGCCCTTCTTCGCCGATCAGGTTGTCGGCGGGCACGAAACAGTCGTCAAACTGCACCTGTGCGGTCGGTTGCGCCTTCCAGCCCATCTTTTCTTCGAGCCCACCAAAGGACAGGCCGTTTGCGCCATTTTCGACCACAACGGTGGAAATCCCTTTCGGGCCGTCTTCGCCGGTGCGCACCATGGTCACGTATGCGTCGGAATAGCCGCCGCCAGAAATGAACGCCTTTGTGCCGTTCAGGATATAGCCGTCGTCGGTTTTTTCAGCGCGTGTGCGCAGGGATGACGCGTCCGAGCCAGAGCCCGGTTCGGTCAGGCAGTAGGAGAAAACCTTCTCCATCGTGCACAGGTCCGGCAGCCATTTCGCCTTGGTTTCATCGGACCCGAATTTGTCGATCATGCCGCCGCACATGTTGTGGATCGACAGGAAACTGCCGACAGCAGGGCAGGACATGGCAAGGGCTTCGAACACCAGGGTCGCGTCCAGGCGGGTCAGGCCGGTGCCGCCGAAATCTTCGGAGACGTACAGCCCGCCAAAGCCCAGCTGGGCGATTTCGCTCCACAGCTCTTTCGGGATCGTGCCGGCCCGTTCCCAGGCCATCGCATTGGGGGCGATGTGTTCCTGGCCAAATGCCTGGGCCATGTCAAAAATGGCCTGTTGTTCTTCTGAAAGAGCGAAATCCATGTGCAAACCTCCCGCGCGCGTGTGGAATCGAGCGTTTGTTTAAGGGACAATCCTTACAGGAGTTTTACAAGGATAGAAGGCCGTATATCTACGCGAAAAATAAATGATTTTTGTCCGGTGGGGCCGGGCCGTTGATCACAGGTCTGCGTGGAAGTCTTCAATCAGGTGACGCACCACATCGCGCAGGGCTTCGTCGACCGTTTTTTCGGCCTGGAGGCTGTCGGAATAGACCATGCGTTGACGGTCGGCCGAGGTGCCCGAGACGAGAATTCGACGCGTGCCTTCGACCTCTTCGATGCAGCCAAGCGCCTCGGCGTCTTCGCGCACAAGGTCGATCAGTTCTTCGGTAAGGTATTCAAAATCAACCATTTCCCGTTTTCCGAAATCAATCAACCCGCCCTGAATGCCATAGCGTTGCGCGCGCCAGCGGTTTTCGGCGACCAGAAAGTTGTCATAGATACGCCAGCGTTGGTTGGCCGATTTCAGCCGCCACAGCATCCGGCTGAGAGATTGGATCAGGGCGGCCAGCGACAGGGTGGTTTCCAGCCGTGGCGAGACGTCGCAAATGCGCGCTTCGATCGTTGGGAAACGTGATGAGGGGCGCAGGTCCCACCAGATTTTCGAACTGTCTTCGATCACGCCAATATCGACCAAAGCCTGCACGCTGCGGTCATATTCCGACCAGCTGTTCAGCCGGGGTGGCAGGCCTGTGCGTGGCAGGTTGTCAAATACCGTCAGGCGATAGCTGGCAAGCCCGGTATCTTCGCCCTGCCAGAACGGAGAGCTGGCCGATAAAGCCAGCAGGTGGGGCAGGAAATATGTCAGCTGATTCATGATGTCGACGCGTGTGTCGGGGTCATCAATGCCCACATGCACATGCATGCCACAGATCAGCATACGCCGCACCACGCCGCCCAGATCGCGGCGCAATTCGTTGTAACGGGCCTTGTCGGTGTGGTGCTGTTTTTTCCATTCGGCAAAAGGATGACAGCTGGCGGCAATCGGCGCCAAGCCGTGGCTGGCAGCGTGTTTTGCCACCGTCGATCGCAGACGTTTCAGGTCCTCGCGGGCCTCGGCGACATTGGCGCAAACGCGGGTGCCGATTTCGATCTGGCATTGCAGAAACTCGGGGCTGACCTGGCCTTCCAGGTCCGCTTTGCAGGCGATCATCAGGGCCTCGGGGGCCTCGGCCAATTCCAGGCTGTCGCGGTCGACCAGCAGGTATTCTTCTTCCACGCCGATGGTGAAGGGTGGGTCCGATTTCGCCATGTCGCCTCCTTTCGGGTCTTTCGGATGATTTCAGCAGGAAAGCGGACGCATCGCAAGTGTTCTGGTGATGCGGTTTGTCGCATGGGCGTGACGGGGCAGGGGTGTAGGGTGCCTGTGGGACGCATCATTTTCAACAGCCCGGAGTTTCCGGGAAGGAGATAAAATGTCGAAAATCGTTGCATGGGCATCAGCCCTTTTTCTTGCCCTTATCATCGCATTGCCCATGGCCACACCGGCCCAGGCAGACGGGGGAAACACCGACGGCCTGTTCATCAGCCTGACCACCGATGACACCTGGGCCGCCACCAAGGCGATCATGTTCGCCCACCAGAAGGTCCTGAAAAACGGGCACACGCCGGTCGTGATCTGGCTGAATGTGCGCGCAGTTTATCTGGCCGACAAGAAACGCCCCAGCCATGTGCATGGGTTGATGGCGGAAAAAGGCACATCCGTGCAGGATATGCTGAGCGCCTTCATGGCGGACGGTGGCATTGTTCTGATGTGCAGCGCCTGTTCGGCCGCCGCGGGTCTGACCCACGCTGACTATATCGATGGTGTGGAAATGGGCAGCTGGCCGGTTGTCGAAGGCTATCTGTTCGGTGAAAACATGCGCTCGCTGACTTGGTAAGGGTGCGGGCGGCCCTGCGATTTATTCTGTGGGGCCGCCCTATTTAGCGGCGCATTTTTCGGTCAGTTGCTGGGCCAGGTCGCTGTCACTGATGCCCAGAAATGCCATGGCAAGATCGGCTTTACGGAACACCTCGACATTTTGATCGCCCGCCAGATCCGCCAAGGTCGCATACATTCGTCCCATGCCGAATTGCACATCCCCCGGCGCGATAATGGCACAGCGCACCTTGTGCGGGGTCTGGGCATAATAGGCCTTTTTTTTGTGGCGCAGGGTGCGCATCTGGCTGAAGGTCAGGTCGATTTCGGTGGCTCCGCGAATGTCAAACAGCTCATCCACCCCCGGCTGAAAGCCCGGATCGCCCCCATAGCGTTTGTGCCTGTCCAACAGGTCGGGCAGGCCGACCTTGCCCGACAACCAAACGTGAAGAAGTGGCGGTTCGGACAGAAGCTTGAAGCCAACCGGCATGGAATTTCCTTTCGTTACCCAACCTTAAGAATAGGCGGTCTGCCCCTGCGAGCAACTCCCCCGATCTGGTGAGTCACAAAAAAGCCCCACCAGACGGGCTGGCGGGGCTAACTGCATCATTTCAAGGATTGAGATCAGTCCATGGCCTTGAAGTGGAATTCGCCACCTTCTTTCAGACCCGAGGGCCAGCGCGAGGTCACCGTCTTGGTGCGCGTATAGAAGCGGAAGGCGTCCGGGCCGTGCTGGTTCAGATCCCCAAAGCCGGATTTTTTCCATCCGCCGAAGGTGTGATAGGCCAACGGAACCGGGATCGGAACATTGATGCCGACCATGCCGACGTTGATACGGCTGGCAAAGTTGCGGGCGGTGTCGCCGTCACGGGTGAAGATCGCGGTGCCGTTGCCATATTCGTGGTCCATGGCGTAACCCAGCGCTTCTTCGTAGTCATCGGCGCGCACAATCGACAGAACCGGACCAAAGATTTCCTGCTTGTAGATGTCCATGTCGGTGGTGACATTGTCAAACAGGTGCGGGCCGACGAAAAAACCGTCCTCATAGCCTTGCAGTTTGAAGTCGCGGTTGTCGACCACCAGGTCGGCACCCTGGGCCACACCGGTTTCGATCAGGCGCAGAATGTTGGCCTTGGCAGCGGCTGTTACAACGGGGCCGTAATCGACATCATCGCCAGCGGTATAAGGCGCAACCTTCAGTTTCTCGATGCGCGGGATCAGCTTGTCACGCAGCTTGTCGGCGGTTTCTTTGCCAACCGGAACGGCAACCGAGATCGCCATGCAGCGTTCGCCAGCCGCGCCGAAACCCGCGCCAATCAACGCGTCGGCGGCCTGATCCATGTCCGCGTCGGGCATGATGATCATGTGGTTCTTGGCGCCACCGAAACACTGGGCGCGCTTGCCATTTTGGGCTGCGGTTTCATAGATGTACTGCGCAATCGGGGTCGAGCCGACAAAGCCAACGGCCTGGATGGTTTCGTTGTGCAGGATCGCATCAACGCTTTCCTTGTCACCGTTCACGACCTGCAAGATGCCGTCGGGCAGCCCTGCCTCTTTCAGCAGTTCGGCCAGCATCAAAGGCACCGAGGGGTCACGCTCGGACGGTTTCAGGATCATTGCGTTGCCCGAGGCCAGAGCGGGCCCCATTTTCCACAGCGGGATCATGGCGGGGAAGTTGAACGGCGTGATGCCGGCAACAACACCCAGCGGCTGGCGCATGGAATACATGTCGATGCCCGGGCCGGCGGAGTCGGTGAATTCACCCTTCAGCATCTGCGGTGCACCGATGCAGTATTCGATCACTTCCAGGCCACGCTGAACGTCGCCCTTGGCGTCCGGGATGGTCTTGCCGTGCTCGCGCGACAGGGCTTCGGCCAGTTTTTCCATGTCTCGGTTGATCAGGCTGACAAAGGCCATCATCACGCGGCCGCGTTTCTGCGGGTTGGTCGCGCCCCAGGCGATCTGTGCCTTGGCGGCGTCGACGATGGCGGCGTCCATTTCAGCGGTGGTGGCCAGGGCCAGCTTGGCCTGCACTTCGCCGGTGGCGGGGTTCATAACGTCAGCGAAGCGCCCCGAGGTGCCCTCGACGTGCTTGCCGTTGATCCAGTGTCCGAAAGTTTGCATGGTCTTCTCCCAAAAATCTGAGGGGAAGATAGCCTTGCATTTATGTTGGGAAAAGAGGCAGTTTGGCAAAAGCGTTTTGCGAAAATGCAGGTATAGCCGCGTCTCTGACCCGCGTCTGTGCACGGCGTTCGGTGGCCTCGCCTTCGGCTTGGCGGGGGGCGCTGCCCCCATGCCAAAACAGGTTTTGGCAGTCCCCCGGGATATTTGGGGCAAGAGGAAAAGGGGAAGAGATGGACTGGGACGATCTGAAGGTGTTTTTGGCGGTGGCGCGGGCGGAAAGCCTGTCGGGGGCGGGCAAGGTGTTGAAGCGGGACGCGGCGACGGTGGGGCGGCGGGTTGCGCGGCTGGAGGTCGAGCTGGGCGCGCCGCTGTTTGCGAAATCACCGCAGGGCTATGCGTTGACGGACGCGGGCGCGCGGCTGATGACACATGCCGAGCAGGCCGAGCAGGCAGTCCTGTCGGGGGTGGATGCGTTGGCGGGGCAGGCGGGGCGGCTGTCGGGGCAGGTCAGGATCGGGGCACCGGATGGCTGTGCGAATTTCATTCTGCCGCAGGTCTGCGCCGCCATTTCCACGCGTCATCCTGAGTTGGACTTGCAAATCGTCGCCTTGCCGCGTGTGATCAACCTGTCCAAGCGCGAGGCCGATCTGGCGGTGGCCGTGTCGCCGCCTGATGCTGGCCGTTTGACGGTGCAGAAGATCACGGATTACCACCTGCACCTGGCTGCCAGCGCGGCGTATCTGGCCAAGGCGCCATTGTGCACGCTGGACGATCTGCCCGCCCATCCGGTGGTCGGCTATATCCCCGATATGATTTTCGACAAGGAGCTGGATTACCTGTCAGAAACCGGAGCCGAGCGGGTCGCGTTGGCGTCGAATTCAGTTTCGGTGCAGCTGTGGTTGCTGAAACATGGCGGTGGCGTCGGCATCGCGCATGATTTCGCGATCCCGTTTGCGCCAGGTCTGCGCAAGGTGTTGGAGAACGAGCTGTCGCTGACGCGCAGTTTCTATCTGGTCCGTCATGCGGGGGATGCGCGGGTCGAACGGCTGGCGCGTGTGGCGGAAGAATTGTCCACCGGGATCCGGGCCGAAGTGGCCCGCTTGGAAAGCATGGCTTGACAGTTTGTCGCAGGGCGGCAACGCTGAGGTCAAGAAACGCGCCTAAAAGGAGACCCAAATGCTCGTTCACCAGATCCTCAAAGACAAAACCATTGGCGGCATTCAAACGGTCAAGCCGGGGACCTCGGTCGGTGATGCGGCACGATTTCTGTCAGAGAAAAAGATCGGCGCGGTGATTGTATCCGAGGATGGTGTGCATCCGGCGGGCATTCTGTCCGAGCGCGATGTGGTCAGCGAGTTGGGCAAGCGCGGCACGCCCTGCCTGGACGATGTGGTTGATAATCTGATGACCACCAAGCTGGTGACGTGCAAGCCGGGCGACCGCGCCATTCAGGTGCTCCAGGTGATGACCGAAGGCCGGTTTCGCCACATGCCCGTGATGGAGGGCGACGAGATGGTCGGCGTCGTGTCGATCGGCGATGTGGTCAAGGCGCGGTTGGACGAGCTGTCGTCGCAGGCGGATGCGCTGAAGAACATGATCATGGGGTATTGAGCCGCCCTGTTTAACCGCGCTCTGATCCGCCCTGTGACGTTACGCTGCGCTGCGCTGCGGAAAAATGGCTTGCATTCCCCTGCGCAATATAGTTGCGTGAGCCGGGGATGCAGGAGGGATAATCATGCGCATCGGTCTATATCCAGGAACATTCGATCCAGTCACATTGGGTCACACGGACATCATCAAGCGCGCCTGTGCGCTGGTGGATCGTCTGGTCATTGGCGTGGCGATCAACACGGGCAAGGGCCCGCTGTTTTCGCTGGAAGAACGCGTCACTATGGTCGAAGCGGAATGTGCCATTCTGGCCGAACAGACCGGGACCGAGATCGTCGCCCATCCGTTTGAAAACCTGTTGATTGATTGCGCCAAGGATGTTGGCGCGCAAATCATCATTCGCGGCCTGCGGGCTGTGACGGATTTTGAATATGAATATCAAATGGTTGGCATGAACCGGGCGATGGACGACAGCGTCGAAGCGGTGTTCTTGATGGCCGAGGCAAAGTATCAACCAATTGCCTCGAAGCTGGTCAAGGAAATCGCCAAGCTGGACGGGGATGTGTCGAAATTCGTGCCTGCGTCGGTGAATACGGCGCTGTTGCAAAAGCTGGGAAAGTAATCACGCCCGGACGAGGAATGGAAAAGGCCCGCTGACGTTCAGCGGGCCTTTCTTTTTCAGCGCAAATGCCTTGATTACAGGTGCTTGCCCATTTCCGCAGCCGTATCCAACATGCGGCAGGAAAAGCCCCATTCGTTGTCATACCAGGTCAGGATGCGGGCCATGTTGCCGTCCATCACGCGGGTCTGATCCGTGGCGAAGATCGAACTGTCGGCGTTGTGGTTGAAGTCGACCGACACAAGCGGCCGGTCGGTCACGCCCAGCACGCCGTTCAGCGGCCCTGCGGCGGCGGCGTGGATCGCGTCGTTGATCTCCTGCGCCGTGGTGGCCCGGCTGGTCTCAACCGTCAGATCAACGCAAGAGACATTCGGCGTCGGCACACGGATTGCCACGCCGTCCAGTTTGCCGGCCAGTTCGGGCATCACCAGACCAACTGCGGCGGCGGCCCCGGTTGAGGTCGGGATCATCGACACGGCAGCGGCGCGGGCGCGATAAAAGTCCTTGGAATGCATCGTGTCCAGCGTCGGCTGGTCGCCGGTATAGCTGTGCACGGTGGTCATGAAGCCCTTGTTGATACCAATGGCATCGTTGATCACCTTGGCCACTGGTGCCAGGCAGTTGGTCGTGCAGGAGGCGTTGGACACGTGCAGGTCTTGCGCGGTCAACGTGTCGTGGTTCACGCCATAGACGATGGTCTTGTCCGCCCCGGACGAAGGGGCCGAGACCAGCACGCGGCTAGCGCCGTTTTCCAGGTGGATCTTGGCCTTGTCGCCTTTGAAGATGCCGGTGCATTCCAGCACAATGTCAACGTCGCCCCAGGGCAAGTCGGCGGGGTTGCGAATGGCGGTGACTTCGATCGGGCCATGGCCCGCGTCGATTGTGTTGCCGGACCATTTGATCGGGTTCATGAACCGGCCATGGACCGAGTCGAATTCCAGCAAATGGGCGTTCATTTCAACCGAGCCCAGGTCGTTGATCGCGACCACTTCGATGTCCTTGCGGTCCATTTCATGCAGGGCGCGCAGCACAAGCCGCCCGATCCGTCCGAAACCATTGATGGCAACCTTGACCGTCATTTTCCTGATCCTTCATGCGGGGAGAGGCAGGAGGAGCGGCCTCTCGGGGAAATGTTATCGCTAACAACACCAAATTGGCGCAAAGGTCAAGAGCGGGGCATGCGCCTGCGACCTTAGCGCCAGAAGGCGATATATTCGGACAGTCCGATGATTTTTTTGCCCAGAAATACAGGGGTGCCGCCGCCGAACAGGACATAGTCGGCGATGAAAAAGGCGATGATCAGAAGGGCCAGCACAAGGGCAATCTTGTTCGTCATGGTGACGACAATTGCAGGTTGCGCCGGGGGGGGCAACGAAAAAGCCCCGCCACAGGGGCGGGGCTTTCGCAAAACTTTGTGGGCAGGGCAGGTTTAGCCCAGTTGACCCATCAGCGCGGCAACATCGGCCATGCGGCAGGAAAAGCCCCATTCATTGTCATACCAGGCCATGACGCGCACGGTGCGGCCCCCGACGACCTTGGTCTGGTCGGGTGCAAAGATTGAGCTTTGTTCCGTGTGGTTGAAGTCAATCGAAACCTTGGGTTCCGGGTCATAGCCCAGCACGCGGCCCATGGGACCGTTTGCGGCGTCCTGCATGATCGCGTTGACTTCGGCAACCGTGGTGTCGCGGCTGGCCTGAAAGGTCAGGTCGATGGCGGACACGTTCGGGGTCGGCACGCGCAAGGCAGTGCCGTCCAGCTTGCCCGCCAGTTCCGGCAGCACCTCGCCCAGGGCTTTTGCCGCGCCTGTCGAGGTCGGGATCACCGCCATGGCAGCGGCGCGGGCCCGGTACAGGTCGTCGTGGCGACGGTCCAGGGTCGGCTGATCGCCGGTATAGCTGTGGATCGTCGTCATGATACCGCTTTCGATGCCCAGCGTGTCGTTCAGCACCTTGGCCAGCGGGGCCAGCCCGTTGGTGGTGCACGACCCGTTCGACACCATCTTTTGCTGCGCGTCCAGTTCACGGTGGTTCACGCCAAAAACGATGGTCTTTTCGACGTTCTTGGCCGGGGCCGAGATCAGAACCTTGCGCGCGCCTTGCTTCAGGTGCACGGCGGCCTTCGTGCCGTCGTTGTATTTACCGGTGCACTCCAGAACGACATCGACGCCCGACCAGTCCAGCTCGCTGGGGTCATAAGTCGAAAACATCTCCATCGGGCCGCGGCCCAGATCCATCGTGTTGCCGGCGATCTTGATGTCGTTCGGGAACCGGCCATGCACGCTGTCGTATTTCAAAAGGTGGGCCGCAGATTCGATCGGGCCCGTGGCGTTGACCTTGACGACCTGCACGTCATTGCGCCCCGAGGCCGCGATGTGGGCCAGTGTGCAGCGTCCGATGCGGCCGAAGCCGTTGATACCGATAGTGACGGTCATTCTTGAATTCCCCTCAGGCTGTGGCGCTGTCCGCGAAGCGCGCCGTGAAGCTTTGGGGCGGGTATAACGGTGGGCCAATTTAGGGCCAATTAAAAAATAGTTTATAACACAGCATGTTAGCGAAAACATTGGACGTTAGCGCCGGACAAGTGGTGCAAAGACAGGGCAATGTCGCAGGGGGAAGGTTAATCGCTGCTCCCCCTTGTTCGTGGCGGCAGGGCAGGTAGACTCAGTTGAAACGGCGAAAAGGGATCGTGAGATGAGTGGTTTGATTGCCCTGTTGGATGACGTGGCGGGGATTGCCAAAGTGGCGGCGGCGTCGATTGATGATGTGGCGGGGCAGGCGGCGAAAGCTGGCGCCAAAGCGGCGGGCGCGGTGATTGATGATGCCGCCGTCACACCGAAATACGTGCAGGGCTTTCGGGCAGACCGCGAATTGCCGATCGTTGGCAAAATCGCCTGGGGCTCGATCAAGAACAAGCTGATCATCCTGTTGCCGATTGCCTTGCTGCTGTCGAATTTCGCGCCCTGGGCCATTGCCCCCCTGTTGATGCTGGGCGGCGCATATCTGTGTTTCGAGGGGGCCGAGAAGATCTGGCACACCCTGTTTCCGCAAGACCACACCTGGGACCAGGCCGAACATCCGGTGGGGGATATGACCCATCTGGAGGAAACCAAGGTCGCAGGCGCGATCAAGACGGATTTCATCCTGTCAGCAGAGATCATGACCATCGTGCTGTCGGCCATTCCCGAAAGCAATTTCTGGATGGAAACCGCGACGCTGGCCGTGGTGGCGGTGGGCATTACCGTGACCGTCTATGGCTCGGTCGCGTTGATCGTCAAGGCCGATGACCTGGGCATTCTGATGTCTACCAAGGGCCGTCTGCGGCTGACTCGCGCCACGGGCCGGGGCATTGTCCGGTCCATGCCGACATTCCTGAACCTGCTGATGATCATCGGTACGGCGGCAATGCTGTGGGTCGGTGGCTCGATCATCGTCCATGGGCTTGAGGAGCTGGGCTTTGGCTGGCTGGGCCATCATATCCACGATCTGGCCGCCGCTGCGGGCCATATGGTGCCGTCCTATGAGGGGGCTGTGGAATGGGCCGCCAAGGCCGGCATGGACGGGATCGTTGGCATCGCGCTGGGCTTGTTGATCATCCCGCTGGCGACCCGGGTAATCGGCCCGATCTGGGGTGCGGTGTTCAAGGGCAAGGCCTGATCCGCATAAAAAACCCGCCGAGGATGTCCCCGGCGGGTTTTAAAATGCCTTACGCTGCCGCTTAGGCCAGCATGTCACGCACGTTCTGGGCAACGGCTTCGGCGGTGATGCCGAATTTTTCGTACAGAACGCCAGCCGGGGCCGACGCGCCGAACCCGGTCATGCCGACAAAGGCCTGTTTCGCTTCGCGACCGCGTTCGCCCAACAACAGCTTGTCCCAACCACCGTCACGCACGGCGGCCTCGATGCCGACGCGCACGGGGCCTGCGGGCAGAATGCGCTTGCGATAGCTTTCGTCCTGTTCGGCAAACAGCTCCATGCAGGGCATAGAGACCACGCGCGTTCCGATGCCCGCGTCTTGCAGGATGTCGCGGGCTTTCAGGGCGATTTCGACCTCGGATCCGGTGGCGATCAGGATCGCCTGGCGCTTGCCTTCGGCTTCGGCCAGAACGTATCCACCCTGGGCGACCAGGTTCTTGTTCTTGTGTTCAAGACGCACGGTCGGCAGGCCTTGACGCGACAGCGCCATGACCGACGGTGTGGTTTTCGAGGTCAGCGCGATTTCCCAGGCTTCGGCCGTTTCCACCGTATCGGCGGGGCGGAAGGTGTAAGAATTCGGCGTCGCGCGGCAGATCGCCAGGTGTTCGACCGGCTGGTGCGTCGGGCCGTCTTCGCCCACGCCGATGCTGTCATGGGTCATGACGAACACGGTCGGGATGCCCATCAGGGACGCCAGGCGCATTGCCGGGCGCGCATAGTCGGTGAAGCAGAAGAACGTGCCGCCATAGGGGCGGATGCCACCATGCAGCGCCATGCCGTTCATCGCCGCCGCCATGCCGTGTTCGCGGATGCCCCAATAGATGTACCGCCCTTTGCGGTTGTCGGTGTCAAACACGCCCATGTCACCGGTCTTGGTCAGGTTCGATCCCGTCAAATCGGCGCTGCCGCCGACGGTTTCGGTCATGATCGGGTTGATCACTTCCAACGCCATCTCGGATGACTTGCGCGTCGCGACCTTGGGCTGTTCGTCGGTGACCTGTTTTTTCAGCGCGCGCACGACGGCGGTCAGGCGCTTGGGCGCGTCCCCGGCATAGGCACGATTGAATTCACCCTGTTTGCGTTCGGAAATGGAGGCAAACCGCGCATCCCATTCGCCGCGCGCATCGGCGCCGCGCGTGCCCATGGCCTCCCATTGGGATTTCACATCGGCCGGTACCGTGAAGGGACCAGTGGTCCAGCCATAGGTTTCCTTGGCGGCCGCCATCTGGTCAGCATCGGTCAACGCGCCGTGGCCTTTCGAGGTGTCCTGCGCCGCGTGGCCCAGGGCGATGTGGGTCTTGCAGGCGATCATCGACGGCTTGCCGGTCGATTTCGCCTTGGTGATCGCCGCATCAATCGCAACCGGATCGTGGCCGTCGATTTCCTGCACATGCCAGCCCGAGGCCTGGAAGCGCTTCACCTGATCGGTGCGGTCCGACAGCGAGACCTTGCCGTCAATGGTGATGTTATTGTTGTCCCAGAAGACAACCAGTTTCGACAGCTGATGACGCCCGGCAAGGCCGATGGCCTCCTGGCTGATGCCTTCCATCAGGCAACCGTCGCCGGCAATCACATAGGTATAGTGATCGACGATCTTCTTGCCGTATTGGGCGCGCTGAATTTCTTCGGCCATGGCAAAGCCCACGGCGTTGGAAATGCCCTGACCCAGCGGGCCGGTGGTGGTTTCCACGCCCGACACATGGCCGTATTCCGGGTGGCCCGCGGTGATCGCGCCCCACTGGCGGAAATTTTTGATCTGCTCCAGCGTCACGTCTTCATAGCCCGTGAGATACAGCAGCGAATAAATCAGCATCGAGCCGTGGCCCGCCGACAGGATGAACCGGTCACGGTCCGGCCAACGCGGTGCCTTGGGGTCGAACTTCAGGTGCTTTTCGTACAAAACGGTCGCCACATCGGCCATGCCCATGGGCATACCAGAGTGGCCAGAGTTGGCGGCGGCGACGGCATCCAGCGTCAGCGCGCGGATGGCGGCAGCGCGCATCCAGTGTTCGGGGTGCTCTTTGCGAAGTGTTGCGATGTCCACAGGGGGCGTCCTTTGGCTGGGAGTTCGATTGCCACGGGTCTTAGCAGCCAAACCGCGAAGATCAAGCGAAACGGCCAAGTGCTTGACGCCAAAGGGGGCGCATATCACTTTGGAAGTGGTTAAACTGTGGTCGCGGACACCAAAATGCGCGATTCGGAACCGAATGCGCAGGACAATGACGGGGACGACAGGGCAGATATGAGTGACTTGGCAGAGTTGGAACGCCGCATAACCGCGGCGCTGGATCGCATCGGACAGGGGTTGGAGACGCTTTCCACCCCGGCGGCGACATCACTGGAAGACAGCGACAAGGTTGTCGGGCTGGAGGCCGCTCTGGAAGACGAGCGCACCGCCAACGCGCAACTGGAAGAGCGCGTCAAAGCGATCAAGGAGCGTCAGGATAGCACCGTTGACACCTTGGCCGAAGAGGTCGAACGCCTGCGCGTGCTGCTGGAAGAAGAAGAGGGCGCAACCGCCCGCCTGCGCAAGGTGAACGAAGAATTGCGCATCAACAATGACGCTTTGCGCGCCGCCATCAGCGCCAATCTGGCCGAGCCCCATCTGGTGAATAAATCCATGATGGCCGAGCTGGAAGCCCTGCGCGCCGCCCAGGTCGCCGACCGTGCGGAACTGGACGCGGTGCTGGGTGAACTTGGCCCGCTTGTCGATGCGATGGAAATGGAAAAGGAGAGCGCAGATGCCTGACGTGAAAATCTCGATCGGCGGACGTGACTTTGAGGTCGCCTGTCAGGCCGGTGAAGAACATTTCCTGACCTCGGCCGCTGGGATGCTGGACACCGAAGCGCAAGTTCTGACCAGCCAGATCAGCAACCTGACCGAAGCGCGTATGCTGTTGATGTCCGGGCTGATGCTGGCCGACAAAACGGCGGGCATGGAAGACAAGGTCAAGGTGACCGAAACCCGCGTGGCCGAATTGGAAGCCGAGCTGGAGGCGCTGAAATCCGCCCCTTCGCCCGAGCCTGAGAGGGTCGAGGTGCCGGTCATTCCCGACGTGGTCACCGATACGCTGGCCGAACTGGCCGCGCGCGCCGAAGCTATGGCGGCCTCGGTCGAAGAAAGGACGGCTGGCTGAGCCCAGCCCTTGCACAGCCCCTAATGTGTAAACAGGCGACCATAGTCGGCGCGCCTGTTTTCTATGTCCGCTTTGACCCCCGCCAATCGCAGCATATGCCAGGCAAGTGCCTGATTTGACGACAGAATGGCAACATTCGTGCGGGCTTCGGCCTGGGCGATCACCTCCAGTACGCGCAGGTTGGTGCAGGACACGACCACGGCGTCACAGGGGGCTTGGGCGGCAATGACCTGGATTGCCGACAGGATGGTTGCGGGGGTGATCCGGGCAACCACGCGGTCGTCGCTTTCCTCAAATGAGCCAAAGCCTGCGATGGTGAACCCGGCGTCTTCCAGCCGCGCGCGCATCTGGGCGGACACCTGTGGCAGGTAAGGCGTCAAGAACCCCAGTCGTTGCGCCCCCAGCGCGCGCGCGCCGGCGATGATCGCGCTTAAAGGGTCGGTGACGGCAACGTCGGGGATGACCTGATGCACCGCATCGCGCACCCCATCCGGGCCGATCACCGTCGCGCCTGAGGTGCAGCCATACCCAACCGCGTCATAGGTCGGGGCCGAGGGCAAAAGCCGTGTGGCGGCGGGCAGATCGGCCTCCATCCGGGCCAGGGTTTCGGGGCGGATTTCTGTGACCATCGGAATGCGTGTGGCGTGCAACGCGACGCCGGGGATATTCATGATCCGGGCGAATTCATGTTCCAGCGTTTCATCGGTTTCCAACACGACGACACCCAGCCTGGCGCGGGTGCCAATGCCCTGATCGGTGTCAAACGGCAGCTTCATGAGATCCCCTTCATGCGATTACTGGCAGGTCAGGCGCGGCGCGGCTGGTCAGCAATTCGGGCACGCCGTCGCGCACCACAATGTTTTCCTCATGCACCATGGTGCGCCCGTCGCCATAGCTCAAGGAGGGTTCCAGCGTCAGCACCATGCCGGGCTGCAACATGGTGTCATCCCAAGCAGCGTGGGACGGCCATTCGGTCAGCTGCATGCCCAACCCATGGCCCAGACGGCCAACATCGCCACCCGCATCGTCCAGCTCATTGATCACCGATTGCATGGCGGCGAACAGCTGTGCGCAGGTTGTGCCGGGGCGGGCCGCGTTGATCCCGGCCTCGGTCGCGCGCCACAGCACGTCATAGGCCCGGCGCGAGGCGTCATCCGCCGTGCCAATGGCCCAGTTGCGGTCAAAATCGCAGAAATACCCGTCCCAGGTGGCGCCTGTGTCCAGCATCAGGATGTCGCCACGGGTCAGGGGCCGGGTCGAAGGGGGCGAGATCACGTCATGGTATCCGCCCTGATCGGCGCCGCCGACCAGATAGGGCACGTCATCAGCCCCCTGTGCCAATGCGGCGCGGCGAAAGGCGCGAAACGTGTCCTCCAGCGGCTGACCCGCCTGGGCGAAATCGGGCACCTGCGCGAAGGTTTGTGAACCAATCGCGCAGATATGGCGCAGCTTGGCGATTTCTGCGGGCGATTTCACCATGCGCAGGGCGCGGATCATCGAAGTTGCGTCGTGAACGGTCGTGTCGGGCAGGGCGCGTGTCAGCCGTTCGTAATCTGCCAGCGGCATACGCAAGCCGGTTTCGTGCCCTTTCATAATGCCCAGGTTTATGGTGCCAGAAAGGGCCTCGACCAACAGGCTGATGCCATCATCGCCGGGGTTGGGTGCGGCCCAGGTGCGGATGTCCTCAACCCAGGTCTGGCGCATCAGGGCGGCGCCGATTTCCGGGATGATGGCGATGGGTTTGCCCTGTGCGGGCAGGATCACGAACCAGGGTCGTGTCGGGCTTTGCCAGAACTGGGTGTGAAAGCCGGTGAAATATCGCACCTCGGCCTCGCTCATCAGCAGGATCGCGTCCAGGCCCTGGGTGGCCATACGCATCTGTATGGCGGCAGTGCGGGCGGCGAATTCGTCGCGGCCAAACCCGCGCGGCGGGGTGTCAGACATGATCCGCCCCCGCCATGATCGCCGCATAGATGTCGGGGTCGGTGACCCCTTCGGACCCGATCAGCAGAACACGGGAATCTTCATTTAAGCCAAGGGTTTGCGAAAGGTCTGTGTCCTGGCGCGCGGCAATCACTGCGGCCAACCCCGCGACGGCGCTTTCGCCGGCCTCAATCACCGGATCATCGCCCAACGGGCGCGCCAACAGGCGCATGGTGGGGGCGACAATACTGTCGGGTATGGTCAGGAAATCACTGGCGTGTTCCGACAGAACCTCCCAGGCCATGGGGGATGGTTCGCCACAGGACAGGCCCGCCATCAGGGTTTCATCCGTGATGTCCACGGTCGTTGCGCGGCCTGCGCGCGCGCTTTCATACAGGCAGGCGGCAAGGTCGGGTTCGACCACGACAACACGGGGCGCATCCGGCCCCCAGTATTGGCGCAACAGGGCGGCGACCGATCCCGCCAATCCGCCGACGCCGCCTTGCAAGAACACGTGCGTGGGGGGGGGCTCCATGGCGGCGCAGGCCTCGCGGGTCATGACGCCATAGCCCGCCATCACGTCGCGCGGCGGGTCTGAATATCCCTGCCAGGAGGTATCGGACACGACATACCAGCCGTTCGCCGCCGCAGA
>Ga0209345_10000720_pt1 | contig 42320 bp, 43 predicted proteins | sample Cruoilmetagenom7_FD_187294 | JGI IMG/M metagenome (GOLD analysis project Ga0209345, IMG submission 187294) | Oil polluted marine microbial communities from Coal Oil Point, Santa Barbara, California, USA - Sample 7 (SPAdes) (version 2) | ecosystem: Environmental > Aquatic > Marine > Oil seeps ...
TCTTCCAAATTCCATAGAAACTTCATTATTGGCATGTTTAACAACTAACACATGTTCTACTGTTGCAGCTCTTTTCAATGCCTCGTCAGCAATATCCTTCAGCGGTATGATCTTCCCTTTGTGGTTTGCTCCATCGGCTGTTATTAACACTTTTGATTTACTATCATCTATTCTTTCATACAGTGCTTCCACTGAAAATCCCCCATAAACTACTGAATGGATAGCACCAATTCTGGCACATGCAAGCATTGCTATTACAATTTCTGGAATTCTCCCCATATATATAGTGACCCTGTCTCCCTTTTTAACGCCAACACTTTTTAAAACATTCGCAAATTTGCACGTTTCTCTGTGAAGAGCAAAGTATGAAAGCACCCTTACTTGTCCGTTTTCTCCTTCCCATATTAAAGCGACTTTATTTCTCTTATTTGTTTTTAGATGTACATCCAGGCAATTGTACACAATGTTTGTTCTGCCATTTACAAACCATTTGTAAAAGGGTTTATTGCTGTCAACTAACGTTTTGTTCCATTTTTTAAACCAGTGAAGTTCCTTAGCTAAATTTTCCCAAAAACCTTCTGGATTTTGTATCGCCGACTGTGATAAAGATTCATAGTCCCGCACAGTAGCCTTTTCCATGGTTGTTACATGAGGATAAATAATGTCTTCCGTTGATTTCTTTTCATCCACTGTTAGCCTCCTTGTATAAAAACACAAATTATCAGATAAAATTAAATAAACACCCTGCTTGGTGATATCTTCCAAACACCCTTTTAGTTTATTTTGATCATCTGGTTTATTTTGGTGGGTTTTAAAAAAAAGTATTTATCTCCCATTGTATGCCATTAAAGACAGCTAAGATTTTATTTTTATGTTATTATATAATATAAAACAAGTTTATATTGTAGTCAATATAAAAAATTACTATTACGCTGCTATGTTTAAATAGATATGCATCAACTAGCCTGTATAGTTTCTACATATGAAATTTGTAAAATGCCTTTGCACAACAAAATTGATTTAAGTTATTGATATATTAGAACATTCCTGATATATTTGATAAAAATATTGGAGGATTTATAGTAGGAAAATATACTTAAAGAGACTATAGTAGATTCTATATTAGATATGAGGTGGAAAGGAGATATTTATTTAGATAAGATAAATAAAATAATTGGTTGGGGTAGAATAAAGGAGAAATTGGAGAAGAAGTATAAATGGACAAAGAATGCAGTTGGTAACAGTGCTTATCCACCATTACAGATGTTTAAAATATTGTTGGTCTTAAGATGGGAGTAATTAAGTGATCCTCAGAAGGAGTTTACATAAACCTCGTCCCCGTCCAACCACTATTTTAGATAAACTTTGTTTGCGGATTGGTACACCCGTTTTAGCAGATAAGGGATATGTGCAGGGCAGATAAATAGGAAGTTACTTACAGGTTTAGGATTAAAAGATTTTATAATGCATAAAGGCGCAAGGGGTAAAAAGCTGACAGAGTATCAGAAAAAGATGAACAAAAGTATTAGTAAAGTACGCTATATAGTTGAGCAACTATTTGGGATGTTAAAGAGGCATTATAATTTTACCAGATGCGGGTATCCGAGGATTGAAGAAAGTCAATATGGAGCTTCAGTTAGTGATCAAAAGCTTACAACTTAAATAAAGCAGCTGGGACGGTGATATAAAGAGTCCTGCAATGAGGATATATTGCCAAAAACGGAGAAACAGGTCACAATAAGGTTAAGATAGATGGTTAAGATTATAAATTTTATGAATAAATTGTAAAACTATGACAAAAATTACAAAAAATGAGAACCTTTTGATAAAAACTAAAATTGTTCAAAGGTCTTATAGCCCTTTTTTGTTATGAATAACGTTTATTTTTGATAATTTATTGACAAAAATAAACTTTATAATATAATCTTACACCTTTGATCTAATTGAGATGTGCTATTATACTTATATCTAAGTGTATCTCTGTGATTAGTGGTGGTAAAATCAGACGAGGTAAAGAAAATATATATGAATAGGAGATGATAAGATGGGTGTCCCAAAAAAGAAAACAACAAGAGCAAAAAAAGGAAGCAGAAGAAGTCATGACAGGGCTGTTGCAGGAGTATATACAAAATGTTCACACTGCGGTGAATTAAAAAGTCCACATAGCGTTTGTACTCATTGTGGTTATTATAGCAACAAGCAAATAATGGATAAAAAAGAAATATAATATGTTAACTATTGCCGTTGATGCAATGGGTGGTGACTATGCTCCGCATGAAATAGTTAAGGGAGCAGTGTTAGCTGCCAAAGAATATGACATAAAAATCATTATGGTTGGAAGAGAAAATATTCTCAATCATGAATTGAAAAGTGCAGGAGCATCGGTTAGCGGTCGTTTGTCAATAGTGCATGCAGATGAAGTAATAGAGATGAATGATTCTCCTTCCCAGGCTGCCAGACGGAAAAAAAACTCTTCTGTACACGTAGCTATGCGCCTTGTAAAAGAAAAGAGGGCTGATGCGTTTTATAGCGCAGGAAATTCAGGGGCAGTGATGGCTGTGTCAAAACTCATATTAAGAACGCTAAAAGGTGTAGACAGACCGGCTATAGCTGTTATTTTGCCAAACATACATGGTCATTCAGTACTTCTTGATGTTGGGGCAAATGTAGATTGTAAGCCGATACATTTTTTCCAGTTTGCGATTATGGGTTCTGTTTATGCCAAAGCTATATTAGGAGTAGATAGCCCCCACGTTGGACTTCTTAGTATAGGGGAAGAGGAAGAGAAGGGAAATGATTTAATAAAAGGTGTTCATAGTATGTTAAAAGAACTTGATATTTTAAATTTTAGAGGCAATGTTGAAGGTAAAGCCTTATTTAGAGGTGTTGCAGATGTTATTTTGTCTGACGGGTTTACGGGAAATATTGCTTTAAAATCTATAGAGTCAACGGCGTGGTATATTTCTCATCTGCTTAAAGAAGAGCTATCAAAGAATTTGTTATCAAAAATAGGTGCGCTCTTTGCGTATTCTGCATTTAAAAGGGTGAGAAAAAGGGTTGACCATACAGAATATGGTGGAGCTTTATTGATAGGGATCAACGGAACAACTGTAATCGGGCATGGCAGTTCAGAGGCCAATTCTGTTAAAAATGGGATACGTACTGCTAAAGAGCTGGTAGAGTTCGATGCAAACAGGGTAATTGAAAAAGAACTTCTAAAATCCTATAGATCATTGGAGATAGATAAACACGGTTCATTTTGGACAAATGTTAAAAATAAACTTAAAGTTTTTAAGTCTGAAGATGAGAAAGACAGTAAAGATGGAGGGTGATATATGCCAGGGTACAGTAAAATTATAGGGACGGGATCTTATTTCCCAGAGAAGATTTTGTCTAATAAAGATTTGGAAAAATTAGCAAACACAAGTGATGAATGGATAACAAGTCGTACAGGAATAAAAGAACGAAGAATAGCAGAAAACGAGACTACATCAGAGATGTCTTATAAAGCAGCTATTAAAGCTCTTGAAATGGCAGAAATCGGTGCAGATGATTTGGACGGGATTATATGTGCCAGTTTATCTCAGGATACAATAATGCCTTCAATGGCTTGTTTATTACAGGATAAGTTTGGCATAGGAGGAAAAACCTTTGCTTTTGACCTTATAGCAGCATGTTCCGGTTTTTTGTATGCATGTGCTGTGGCTGATTCTATGATTAAGACAGGCTTGGGGAAGAAATTGTTGGTTATAGGTGCTGAAAGGATGTCTCCTGCCCTTGACTGGAATGATAGAAACACGTGTATCTTGTTTGGAGATGGTGCTGGTGCTGCTGTTATTGCATCTAGCGATACTCCTGGGTTCAGGTCTTTTTATATGCGGGCACATGGGGGATATGGTGATTTTTTAGCGTTTCCCAGCCTTGGAAGCAACTACTTTGCTAATATAGATACCTGGGATCTTAAAACTAATATGATACATATGAAAGGGAATGAACTTTTTAAAATTGCAGTTAAATCAATGGCAGAAGCCGCGGATATCGCTGTAAAAGAAAGCGGATTGAGTTATGAAGATATCGATTGTTTTGTACCGCATCAGGCCAATCTGAGGATTATCGATGCAGCAGCCAAAAGGATTAAAATTGATAAAGAAAAGGTTATGATAACTTTGGATAAATATGGAAATACCTCTGCAGCCTCTATACCCACAACACTTGACGATGCAGTTCGTAGAGGAAAAATAAAGAAAGGCGATAATGTCGTTTCAGCGGCGTTCGGAGGAGGTCTTACATGGGCATCCACATGTTTTACATTTTAATTCCAGACGACTTCGGATTTTGTATATAAAAGACTTGCAAAAAGTAAAATTAATACATATAAAGTCTTTGTTATGCACATTACATTAGACATTTTTTATAATAGGGGAGATGTACACTTTTAATGGCTAAATACTCTATGATTGCAGGGACAGGCTCTTATTTCCCTAAGAAGATACTCTCTAATAAAGATTTGGAAAAACTGGTAGAAACAAGTGATGAATGGATAACAAGCCGTACAGGTATAAAGGAAAGGCATATTGCTGGGGATGAAAAAACTTCAGAGATGGCTTTTAATGCGTCAATTAATGCATTAGAGATGGCAAAATTGCCACAGACAGATATTGATGGTGTGATATGCGCAAGTGTGACGCAGGATACTATACTTCCATCGCTATCGTGTATGTTGCAGGATAAACTTAGCATTGGGGGGAAGTCCTTTGCCTTCGATGTGGAGGCAGCCTGTACAGGTTTTATTTATGCATGTTCAATAGCTGATGCAATGATAAAAACGGGTATGGCAAACAACATTCTGGTTGTGGGGGTTGAAAAACTATCTGCTTATGTAGATTGGGATGACAGATCCACATGTGTGCTTTTTGGGGATGGTGCTGGCGCTGCTGTGATTTCTGCGGCTGATAAACCAGGGTTTAGATCTTTTAATCTCTCTGCTGATGGGAAATACAAAGATTTGCTCACCATAGAAAATTTAGGAATTAATTATCTTGCTGATCTAAGTAACCGAAAGAAAGAGGATAATTATATCAAAATGAAGGGGAATGATGTTTTTAAAGTGGCCGTTAAGGCTATGTCTGATTATACAGTATTAGCTATTAAAAATTCAGGTTTAGCGTCTTGTGAAATAGATTATTTTATTCCACATCAAGCAAATTTAAGGATTATTGATGCCGCAGCCAAGAGGGCTCATATTGCTAAAGAAAAGGTTATCATTACGTTAGACAAATATGGCAATACGTCTGCGGCGTCAATCCCTACTGCTCTTGATTTATTCATCAGAAATGGTACAATCAAAAAAGGGTGCAACATAGTCAGCTCAGCATTTGGAGGCGGGCTTACTTGGGGTGCTATGGTTTATACTATATAAGATATACTTTTTTGTTTAAATGTTTCAAAGTAAAAATAGAAATGATTACAATAATTAGGTGGGCCTTATGTTTAAAAATAAAGTGGTCCTTGTAACAGGGGGATCCAGAGGGATAGGCTGTAGTATTGCATTAAAGTTTGGCGAACAAAAGGCCTCTGTTTGTGTAAATTTTAATTCAAATAAAGATTTGGCTAAGGAGGTTGTGGGGGAGGTTATCGCAAGAGGTGGTAAAGCTATCGCTATAAAGGCTGATGTTTCAAAGGAAAACGAAGTGAAGGAGATGGTGCAAAGGATAGAAGAAGAATTTGGCACCGTTGACATATTGGTAAATAATGCTGCTATTACAAATGATTCTTTACTGCTTAGGATGAAAGAAGAACAGTGGACAAGAGTAATGGATATTAACCTTAAAGGAGCATACTGTTGCGCAAAAGCCGTTGTTCGGGGCATGATGAAAAAAAAATATGGACATATTATCAATATTTCAAGTGTTGTCGCATTCACAGGTAATATTGGGCAAAGCAATTATATAGCAAGTAAAAGTGGTCTCATAGGTCTTACTAAGGCCATCTCTCTGGAGTTTGCGTCCAGGGGAATAAGGACAAATGCTATTGCTCCTGGATTTATAGAAACAGAGATGACAGATTCTCTTCCAGAGAATGTGAAAAATGAGATGAAAAAGAAGATAGCTCTGGAATGTTTTGGTGTTCCAGATGATATCGCTAATGTTGTCTTGTTTCTTGCATCACGTGATGCAGATTATATAACTGGCCAGACAATACATGTTAATGGCGGATTATATTTGCATTAAGAAGAAAAATACTATATCTTCACGATCTATTGAAAAAATTTAGGAGGAAATTATGGAAGATAAAAAAATTAGTATTAAAGAGGTAGAGGAAAAAGTAAAATCAATTATATCAGAGCAGTTGAATGTTGATATAAGTGAAGTAGTGCCAGAAGCATCTTTTATTGATGATTTGGGTGCTGATTCTCTTGACACTGTTGAGTTGGTAATGGCATTTGAAGATGAGTTTAATATCGAAATCCCTGATGAAGATGCCGAAAATATAAAGACAGTTGGGAATGTTTTGACTAGCATTGTGAAATATGCTAAAGATCTGGAGCAATAAGGCTGAAGGTATCACTGTTGTACGGAGGTATATTTGAAAAAAAGGGTTGTTATTACAGGGATTGGATTGGTTACACCTTTGGGTATAGGTACTGAAGAAAACTGGAGTAAATTAGTAGAGGGAAAAAGTGGAGTAGATTTTATTACCAGTTTTGATACTACTGATTTCCCTATAAAAATTGCTGGGGAAGCCAAAGGTTTTGTCCCTGAAAATTTTATAAATAAAAAAGATGCAAGAAGGTATGGCAGATTTATGTTGCTAGCCGTAGCATCTTCGAAAATAGCAATAAGTGAAGCGGCTTTGGATTTAGAAACTATTGATAAGGAAAGAGTGGGCGTTTCGATAGGTTCAGGGATTGGAGGGTTGGATGTATGGGAAAAAAACCATACTCTTTTTATGGAACACGGAATAAGAAAACTCTCCCCCCTATTTATCCCCTCCTCCATAGTTAATAATGCCACTGGAGCCGTAACTATTGAATTTGGTTTTAAAGGACCAAACCTGGGTATAGTAACAGCTTGTGCCTCAGGCCTGCACGCAATAGGTGAAGCGTATAGGATCCTTCAGTATGGCGATGCTGATATAATGTTTGCGGGGGGAACAGAGGCTTCCATTACGCCGTTTGGTGTAGCGGGTTTTGCAAAATTGAAAGCCCTTTCCAAAAGAAATCATGAACCTAAAAAAGCAAGCAGACCCTTTGATAAGGATAGGGATGGTTTTGTAATGGGAGAAGGGTGTGGTTTGTTAATACTTGAAGAGCTGGAACATGCCCTATCCAGAAAAGCTAATATATATGCAGAGATCGTTGGATATGGCATGTCCGGAGATGCCTATCATCTGACATCACCAGATGAAACAGGGGATGGAGCTATGCGTTGCATGAAGGCCGCTATAAATGATGCAGGAATTATGCCGAGTGGTATAGATTATATAAATGCTCATGGGACATCGACCAAATATAACGATATAACGGAGGCTAGATCTATAAAAAAACTTTTTGGAGAACATTCCCATAAATTGAAGATCAGCTCAACAAAATCTATGACGGGACATCTCATGGGTGCAACGGGTTCTGTTGAAATTGGATATACAGCCTTATCTATAAAACGTGGGATAATTCCACCTACAATAAATCTGGACAATCCAGACGATGAGTGTGATCTTGATTTTGTTCCAAATAAAGCGGTCGTGCATAAGATAAACTACGCAATGAGCAATTCTTTTGGGTTCGGTGGGACAAATGGCTCAGTTGTATTAAAGAGATATGAATAGGCTAGATGATTTAGAGAACAAGATCAACTATCGTTTTAATGACAGAAATATCCTAATCGAAGCTTTGACCCACAAATCTTTTACGCATGGCAAGGACATTATTGTTAATTATGAACGCTTAGAGTTTTTAGGTGATTCCGTAATACAAGTATTGATAACAGAGTTTTTATATATACAATTTGCTGGTATGGATGAGGGTGATCTAACTAGATTTCGTAGTAACCTGGTTTGCGAACACTTTTTAAGCAGATTAGCCGATAAACTTGATTTATACCGTTATACAAGGTTCGGGAAATGTGAAATATTGGTAGCTGGCAACAAAAAAGAGTCTATCTTATGCGATCTGCTGGAATCATTGGTGGGAGCCATTTATATAGATGGGGGATTGGAAAGTTCTAAGAAATTTTTTATCAATTTAATCTTAGAAAAAGACGTGTTGGATATAAAAAATATTACTAGTGACAGCAAATCAAGATTACAGCAGATTGCACAGAAAAAGTTTAATCTCATGCCTGTTTATGCAGTAACAAAAGAAATAGGCAGGGATCATGATAGAACATTTATTGTCAAGGCAACTCTTAACGGTTCACTTGTCACACAGGGTGAAGGTAAAAGTAAAAAGAAAGCTGAAAAAAATGCAGCAACATTAATGCTAAAAAAGCTTGCTGATGAGCTATAACATACTTCCTCTCTTTATTCCATTTGCCGGATGTAAGAATAGGTGCGTTTACTGCAATCAAAATCATATAACTGGGATAAATGATAATCTTCTTTTAAGCAGCGTTAAAGATCAATTGAAAAATTATCTTTCTCTTCCTGTTGTTTGGGATGAGATTGCTTTTTATGGAGGCAGTTTTACATGTTTAAAAAGAGATGACCGTCTGTTGTTTTTGGACCTTGTCAGAAAGCATAGCAACCTGCCAATGAGGGTTTCAACAAATCCTGCTTGTATAACGAATCAAATTATTGATGAACTCACCTCATACAAAGTCAAGGTGGTGGAGTTAGGAGTGCAATCCTTATCAGATAATGTTCTACAAAAGAATGGGAGAAATTATACTGTAGAGACCTCATTAAATACCATAAGAATATTAGGCAAGAAGTTCAAAGTTGGCATTCAATTGATGTGTGGAATGTATGAAGAAACAATAGAAGACTTTATTGGAACTGTAGGAATACTGAAGAGAGAAATCTTTGATTTTAGCAGGATTTATCCAACAGTTGTTTTGCAGCAAACAGCTCTGGAACAACTTTATCATAAAGGGGTATACAAACCTTTATCCGCACACGATGCTATAAAATATGCCGCTTTCTTATATATCCATTTTATTTCTAGTAATATAAAGGTCATTAGAATGGGGCTACATTGTAATAATGATATAAAAAAATTTGTGGTTGCAGGTCCATATCACCCGGCTTTTGGTGATCTTGTAAAAACCTTTATCCTGGCAATGTATCTTAATTGCAAGAATACAATTACTGTGGGATCCCGTTATCTGAGTTCGGCGTACGGTTATAGAGGAATTTTAAGAAGCTGTTTTGGCGATCAGATAAGTATATCTAAATATAACAAACAGATAGATTGGTATAATATTTGTAAAAAAATTTTAGGAACTAATTGTGAGAGTTGTAGCTGGATACTTGAAGAGCAGACAGATTATTTTGCCAAAAAAATCGCATATAAGGCCAACAACTGATAAAGTGAAAAGCGCTATTTTTTCATCCTTAGGTGATATAATCACTGACGCTATGGTTTTGGACTTGTTTTGTGGAACAGGGGCTTTTGGTATTGAGTCTATTAGCAGAGGTGCTAAATTTTGTAGTTTTATTGATAAAGACGTAACAGCTTTAAATAAAAATATTTCTCTTTTGGAGACTGAACAATATAAGGTTATAAAAGGAGATTATTTTAAGAGAGGTTCTTCATTGTCACAAGATAGCGATATTATTTTTATTGATCCCCCATATAATCTTTATTCCAGTCTAGATATTTTGGATGTGATTAAAAACAATATGTTAATTGCGGATAATGGAGTAATCGTTTATGAAGAAAGAAAGGATTACCATTTTAGATATGACAGTTCCTACTTTGTACTAAAAAATAAAAAGCAGTATGGGGACACTGTAATATATTTTATAAGGGGAAGAAATGGACATAATTTATCCTGGGACGTTTGATCCTGTTACAAATGGACATTTTGATATTATTGAAAGAAGTTCAAGGTTGTTTAAAAAGGTTATTGTTGCAGTGGCGGCTAGCAGTGGTAAACAGCCCATGTTTTCTCAAACTGAAAGGGTTGAGATGATAAGAGAGTCTATCAAACCATTGTCAGGGGTTGTTGTGGAAGCATTTTCCGTGCTTTTGATAGACTATGCAAAAGAAAAAGGGATTAAAAATATCCTGAGAAGCCTTAGAGTTGCGTCTGACTTTGAATATGAGCTACAGTTAGCTTTAATGTATAGGGCGCAGGATAGAGAACTTGAAACTATCTTTCTTATGCCGAATCAGAAATATATCTTCTTAAGTTCTAGTATGATAAGGGAAATAGCAAGGCTTGGAGGAGATATTAAAGCTTTTGTCCCTGAGTATGTTTATAATGAGGTATTAAAAAAAATTGGGCATTATCGTGACAATGTGAGAAGAGATAGAAGATAGAGAGTACAAATTGAAAGGATTGCAGACATTATGGCTTATATCATGACATTGATGATGCTGTTGGAGTGGGGTTAATCAATATAGAAGAATTAACCGTTCTAGTATCTGATCTAATAGGTAAAACGCAAAATGAGAAGATGTCATTTTTGGTTACTAATGTTATCTCAACCACACTATCAAATAAATATGGTAAGGTCTCTATGAAAAATCAGTTTATCAAAGCCATAGAAATAATGAGATATTTTTTATTTCAAAATGTGTATGAATCTGATATGATATGTAAATAGGTTAAGAAAGGCTTATAAAATTTTGAATGGATTATTTGCATGTTTTAGAGCAGGGGAAGTACAAATCCCAGGAATGTATCATATAGCGGATAGCAGTGAAAATGTTACAATTTGCGATTATATTGTAGGTATGACCGATAATTTTACGGGTCAGTTATATAATAAAATTAGCGCAGTTTAATATTTGTTAGAAGTGGCAGGAGTGTAACAATGAAAAAGAGTCTTTTACTTATTGATGATAGCGTAACTATACACAGGATAGTTGAAGATTCAATTGATCAGGAGAGGTATGAGCTATTTAAATATTTTTCTATTGAAGATGTTGATAAAAAGCTTTTGTCAATTGATCCACATATTTTACTGTTAGATAATAAACTAGAGGGTGTGGATGTAAAAAAATTCTGCAGGGATATAAAAAATAAAAAGAAAAACTGCAAGATAATATTGCTGGTGGGTGCTTTTGATATTGTTGATGATAATGAAATGGCACTGCATATGGCCGATGATTATTTATCAAAACCTTTCAACTCTCAATTGTTGTCTGATAAAATAGAAGCCGTATTAGAAGAGAGCATTTCTCCTCCGACAGATAATAAGCAGATTTCAGATCATGAGAGCGAAGTAGAAGAGTTCCTTAATAGTATTCAAAAAAATGAAATATCTGTGGATGAAGGGGAATATCTTCAAGAAAGTGAAAGAGATATAAAAGAGATAGATAGTTTTGAGCTGAAAGATCTAGACGATATTATTGATAAAACAGTTGATTCCAAGAATATTGATGAAAGATTTGCCTTGTCAACACCAACAGGCGGTAGCAAGACAAAAATTTCAGAAGAAGATAACCCCAATCAAATGATGAAAGATATTAATATAGATGAAGAAATGATAACATTAGCGGTGAAAAGTTTAGTTGATAAAAATGTGATAGAAAAGGGAATAAAATCTGGTCTGAGAGAAGTTTTGGAGGAAACAGTCACTATTGAATTTGAAGCAATATTTACAAAAATTACCAGCGGTTTTTTTTCTACTATGTGTATGCCAAAGTTATCTGAGTTATTCCAAGGGCTGTTAAAAGAGAATCTTGAAAAAATAGTGAAAGATGATTTTCCTTTTATTGCAGAGAAAATAATTAAGGAAGAGATAGAAAAACTTAAGTCAACAAAATGATGGATACTTCTAATTATAAAAAGGCTGGTGTTGATATTGTCGCTGGTAATAAATTTGTGTCATCCATAAAAGATAGTGTTAAATCAACGTTTAATAAAAATGTAATCAACAATTTTGGAAGTTTTTCAGCCTTATTTGATATAAAGCAGTTCTCCTCATTCAAAAATCCTGTATTGGTTTCTTCAACTGATGGAGTTGGAACAAAAGTTAAGATTGCCGCGATGTGTAATAGATACGACACAATAGGGATAGATCTTGTAGCCATGTGTGTTAATGATATTATTACATGTGGGGCTACACCATTATTTTTTCTTGATTATCTGGCAACGGGAAAACTGGACCCTGCTAAAATGACAGAAATAGTAAGGGGAGTAAGTAATGGATGCAAAATTGCCAAATCCCCACTAATAGGGGGGGAAACAGCAGAAATGCCTGATGTTTATTTGGAGGATGATTTTGATATGGCCGGGTTTTCTGTTGGCATAGTAGATAGAGATAATATCATTGATGGTTCTTCAGTTGATGTTGGAGATGTACTGATTGGACTTCCTTCTTCAGGATTTCATAGCAACGGTTATTCACTTCTTAGGAAGATTTTTTTTAAAGATAATGATTTTGATATCAACTATAATTTTGAAGGTCAGCAATTGGGAGAAATGCTTCTTACTCCTACAAAGATATATGTGAATGAAATTGGGCTGCTGCTAGAAAAAGGGATTATGCCTAGGGCTATGTCTCATATCACTGGTGGAGGATTCTATGATAATATAGGTAGAGTAATTCCTCGTCATGTTGATGCAATAATCGAAAATGATAGTTGGCCTGAACCTGATTGTTTTAAGCTGCTTAGAAATACAGGTAATACATCTGAAAGGGAACTATTTCATGTTTTAAATATGGGGATAGGTTTTGTTCTTATTTTAAGTAGGCAAGATTTACAAAAAGCAGTATCCATTTTAGAAATAGATAAAAATAATGCTTTTGTTATTGGTGAAATTAAAAAGGGAAACGGCAACGTATTAATAAAAAAGGTGGACTGTTGAAAATTCAGATAGCTGTGCTTTTATCAGGCAGAGGCAGTAATTTTAAGGCTATCCTTAATGCCATTCAGACAAAATATATCATAAATGCAGAAATATCGTTGGTAGTCAGTAATAATATAGATGCACCTGGTCTTGTTTATGCCGATGCAAAAAATATTGAAACACTTTATATGGATAAATCCCTGCATAATGATAGAGAAAGTTTTGACAGAGTTATTATAGAAATATTACAGAAAAAACGTATTGATCTGGTTTGTCTTGCTGGCTATATGATGCTTATTTCTCCCTGTTTTGTTAATGCTTTTAAAAATAGGATTATGAATATTCATCCTTCATTATTGCCATCTTTTCCTGGCCTTAATGCTCAGAAACAAGCTTTGGAGTACGGTGTTAAAGTTGCGGGCTGCACTGTTCATTTTGTAGATGATCATATGGATCATGGTCCCATAATTGCGCAATCTGTCGTAATAATTGAAGACAATGATACCGAAGATTCTTTATCTAAGAGAATATTGGAAGAGGAACACAGAATATATCCTGAAGCAGTAAAATTGTTTGTAGAAAAAAGATTGCTGGTTGAGGGGAGAAAAGTTAAGATTCTGGGAAGATAGTATTTCACAAAGTTTTTCTAAAAATCTGTTCGTGAGCAAACAATATGATTAAAAGTTATAAGCTAAGTAATGGCATTAAAGTAGTAGAGGAACAAAGAAATCTTACTGATACTATTTCAATGGTTTTTCTCATAAAAGGAGGATTATTAAGAGAAAACAAAGACAATAATGGAATAGGGGAACTTTTTTCACAAGTCTGGATGAAAAGTAACAAACTAATGGAAAAAGTAGAATTCTATGGCGGTATCATTGGTGCCTCTATTGGATCTGACTATTTTCAGTTTAATATTTCTCTACAAACGGAAGATTTTAGCAAAATTATGAGCAGCCTAAGACAATGTTTATTGCATCCTAAACTCGATAAAGCAGTTTTTGACAGGGAAAAGAAGTTGCAAATGAAGGAAATAGAAACTATTTCTGATGATCCCTCTGCATACTCTTTCAAAAGATTTTCACAGACAACCTACAATAGTAATTGCGGATATTCTATGCCTGGTTTGGGAGAACTGGGAAGTGTGGCCTCTCTCACTTTAGAAAATTTAAAAGATTATTATTATGAGATTTTTGGGGGGATAAATCTCGTTCTGTCTCTAGTAGGAAATTTTGATAGGGGTACTATAAATAAAATAGTAGATATGTTTAATAAGATTGATCGGGGGGGGCAAATAAAGATCCACTATAAAAGAGCTTGTCTGAGTGAAGGCAGCTGGATAGAAGAGGAAAACAGTGAGGTGGCGCAATCAAAAATGTATATTGGATATATGGCGCCTGCAGCATCAGATAAACATTATATACCTCTGAAAATAATATCTGAAATATTGGGATCAGGGTTAAGTTCGAGATATTTTGAAATCTTAAGAGGTAAAAAGGGATATGCTTATTCAGTTTATTCCATGTATCCTTCGAGAATCTGTGCTTCCAGATTTATTGCCTATATTGGCCTGGACTATAAAAATGTTAAACACGCTTTTGAGCTTATTCAAGAGATTAACAGCAATTTTGTTAATGAGATAACAGAAGGAGAACTTGAAAAAGCAAAAAATCAGCTTATGGGATCAATACTAATAGATTCACAAACCAATTATCAGAGGGCGTTTTATAAGGTATTTTTTGAAAATCTGTCTATGGGATACAATTTTCATGCTGATTATACAGACTACCTTAGTAAAATAAATATAGATGGTTTAAGAGAAGCTACAGAAATATTTAGAAATCTAAAAACAGTTTATATCCTCAAACCAACAGGTTAATCTAGATAATTAATGTGGAAATCTAGCAACAGATAACAGTATCTCCCTTATTAGAAGAAAAATAATATTTTTGACAAATAATTTACATTTTTATCCTTTTATGCTAGAATGCTGTCAAGCGGTTAATTTGAATTATATCCAGTTTGTGAATATGTAGATATTGTTAGTTCTTTTGTTTATGTGGGGTGTGATATGAACCATATCAAAAAAGTTTATATGTCACTTGAGAAAAATGTTTTCAATTCTTTGGCAAGAAAACTTGTTGGAAATGTTGGTTTTTTGCTATTATTTCAGTTTTTGTATGTCATAATATTCTATATTTTAAGCCGAAGAGTTATTTATATATTTCTTAATGCGGATGTCGACAAAAAAATATTAGATTTAGCAATAAAAATATTTGATACTAATATATTAGTTTTTATAGCTCTATTTTTATTATCCCTAGTAGCTGGCATTGCGATTATCCTCTTTTTACTATTTCTTATTCAGCGACCTGTAAAAATGATAATAAGTATATTTGAGTCAATTAATGCCGGAGGTGGTGATTTATCTAAGGAACTTCCTATCGTAGGCTATGATGAATTTAGGACGTTATCCAGGGCGTGCAATGCATTTATGCATAAATTGGGTGAACTTATAAACAAGGTAAGAGATCTGACTGTCCATGTTTCTATCACTTCAGCTAAATCCTATAAAGTTACTACCGGGTTTCTACAGAATTCAGAGAAACAAGGGGCAATTGCTGATAATATATTTAATGCAAGCAGTGAATCTCTTAAGGCTATGGAGAATTTTTCTGAGAATATCAATCATATATCAAATGCAATAAAATCCACTCTTTATGCTGCTAAAAAATCTTATAATGATCTTGATAGCGCTAAAATAAAGATTGGTGGTGTATATAAAAAAGTAGATTTTTTTCTTGAGACAGTGAGGTCACTTAGTGGAGATGCTAACAACATTCAGGATATTTTGCGGTTAATAAACGATATATCGGATCAGACTAATCTTTTGGCATTGAATGCTGCCATAGAAGCAGCTCGTGCGGGTGATGCTGGACGCGGTTTTGCAGTGGTTGCAGATGAAGTTAGAAAACTGGCTGAAAAATCCAAGAATGCTACGCATAATATAGCTGAATCTCTTAACAACATGGATAATAATATTGAGAATACTTTGGGTGAGACACAAATAATACATAATGGTTTAAATGAATCAGAACAATCAATAAAAGGCAGCTATAAAAATTTTGAAGTGATTATAAATGATTTTGAACAGTCAGAAGATAAACTTGAAAGTCTGATCTCTATGATAGAAGAGCTATCCAGAACAAATTCAGAAACGTATAAATGGGTTGATGAAATAAAAATTTTAAGTAAAGAGAATATTGACCATGCAAAAAAAGCTGCAACTCTTTCAGATGCTTTAGTTAAGGAAACAGATAGTGTACTGATGGGAACCTCAAATTTTAATACGGGTAAAGGTCTACTCGAAGCCTTGAAAAGCAAGATAACTGTATCTGGTAAAAGATGCAAGGATAAACTAGAATCCTTTTATAAAAAAGGGGTTAATATATTTGATACAAACTACATAAAACTTGATATAGATGCCAAATATCCAAAATATAGAACATCTTATGATAAGATCATTGAAGCCGATATGAGGGCCATATATGACCAATTTATAGCAGAAATAGATGGTGCTATTTTTATGGTTGCTGTTGATTTTAATGGATATGCCCCCACACATTGCAGCAAATATTGTAAATTTACGGGCAATCAGGAGATTGATAATTTTAACAGCAGAGACAAAAGGTTTTTCTCCGATGAGGCTGGGAAAAAGTCCGCAAAAAATATTGGCAATTATATTCTGCAAAGCTATATAAGAGATAACGGTGAGATTTTAACTGAACTAAGCATCCCTTTATTTGTTTCAGGTAAACATTGGGGAGGACTGAGAGCCGGTATTGACCCTGATATATTTCATGATTAGTAACTTTAATTTTATATTTTTTTGGACAGCCTAAAAAAGGCAGAGTTCCTTTTTGAGATAGGTTCTATGTTTTTGTAAAGGTATAAAGTATCCTAAAAGCAGCCATTGCTGCCCCAAAACCGTTGTCTATATTTACCACCGATATTCCATTTGCACAGCTTGTAAGCATAGAAAAAAGAGCAGTAAATCCTTCTAATGCAGTTCCATAACCTACGGAAGTTGGTACCGCGATGATCGGTTTAGAAAAAATGCCCCCTACGACGGAAGGAAGAGCTCCTTCCATGCCTGCTATCACTATTATCACATCACATTGTATTATCATTTCCTTTTTGGCAAATAATCTGTGTACTCCCGCGACTCCTATATCATAATATATATTAGATGCAATGCCTAAAGATGTTAATGTCTCCTGGCATTCCATGGCAACTTTTTTGTCTGAGGTGCCAGCTGTAATAATTGAGACCATCCCCTGTATCTTTTTAATCTTTTGTGGGAGATGTCTCATAAAACCAGCTTCTAAAATAAACTCAAAGTAGGGAAATTTTTCTTGCAGATAATCGAGTTTATCACTATCTAAGCCGGTGCATATGAAATTAATGCCTTTTGATAGATAAACTCTTGCTATCTTCTCTATCTGACTGGCAGATTTACTACGCCCATATACTATTTCATTAAAACCAAGTCTTTCATATCTCGCTGTATCAAGGGTGAGGCTGTCATCTTCAATATAGATTGTATCATTAACCTGAGAAACTGCTTTATCTATTGATATTTCCCCAGTTTGTAATTTCGTTAAAATCCTTAATAGTTTTTTATTACTCATACACACCCATAAAATTTTTACACATTATATACATTTCAAAAGAATTTTTTCTTGTTGATAATGGCCTGTATGTTTTAACAGTTTCAAAAGTATGTTGAAGCAACGCCATTAATGGTTTTTTCCCTTCCCCTTCAAATAATTTAAAGAGAAATGTCCCTCCAGGCTTCAAGGTTATTTTGGTTATTTTATACACCCATGTTATAAGTTCTACGCTTGCTGTGTGGTCAACAATTTTTTCACCAGATGTATTAGGTGCTGCATCAGAAATTACTGTGTCATATGCCTTACGTATATTAATAATTTTTTCCAGAGTATCCTTTTGTTTGATATCCCCTTTAACACTATAAAAATTATTCGTATTATATATATGTATATCAATAAGGTCGACTCCGACTACAATACCGCTTTGACCAATAAGTTTCAGAGCAACTTGTGACCATCCACCAGGTGCTGCACCAATATCTAATATATTCCCGCCTTTTTTTATAAGTTTATATTTTTTATCCATCTCCAACAACTTGTAAGAAGCCCTAGATAAATACCCTTCGTTTTTTGCTTTGTGATAAAAAGCATCTTTTCTTTTGTACATATTGTATCCAATTAGAAGTGAGAACTATTCAACATTATAATATTCATGGTGGAAATCATCATTTGATTTAATAACTACTGAAAGGTCATATTTATTTTCTAAATCCACTATATACTCTTTCTCATAATTTAATATTGTTTTTACTATCTCAGGATTTGCTTTAACTGAGATAGTGCTCTTTCTATGGAGTTTCGCTTCTTTTTCTATTTCTCTAATTATGTCATAGCATACAGATATTTTTGATCTTATTCTGCCCTTTCCTTCACAGTATGGACATGGCTCGCTCATTATTTTTACTATACTATCCTGCGTTCTTTTCCTTGTAATTTCCACGAGTCCGAGAGGAGTTATATCTACAACAGTAACTTGGTGTCTATCATGTTTAAATTCTTCTTTCAATGTTTTGAGTATTTTTTCTTTATGTTCTTCTATCTTCATATCAATAAAATCAATTATAATAATACCACCGATATTTCTAAGTTTTAGTTGGTATGCAATTTCTTTAGAAGCCTCAAGGTTTGTTTTTAATATGGTTTGGTCAAAATTTCTTTTACCTGTATATTTCCCTGTATTAACATCGATAGCAGTTAATGCTTCACATTGGTCAATGACGATGTATCCGCCTGATTTAAGCCATATTTTATTATCGCTTAATCTATTGATATCAACCTCTATATTATAATGGTCAAAGATGGGGAGATCCCCATCATATAATTCCAAATTAATATCAAAATCCGGTAAAAACTCAGATATGAATTTTTTGATTTTTGTGTAATCTTCTTTATTATCAATTACTAATTTATCTACATCTTTTGATAATATATCCCTGAGTGTTTTGACAAGCAAGGAGGGTTCTTCATATAGTAGAGTTGGTATTTTTTTACGTTTTATATTTTTCAGCGTATTGTGCCAGGTTTTTATTAGATAAGCTAAATCTTTTTCTAATTCTTGCTTATTTACCCCTGCGCTTACCGTTCGGGCAATGAGCCCTGCATTTTCAGGTTTGATATCTGATAAGATAACTTTGAGCCTTTGAATTTCGTCTGCATCTCCAATTTTTCTTGAGACACCAACATGATTATAATCTGGCATAAATACGAGATACCGTCCTGGTATAGTTATATATGTTGTAATTCTTGCTCCTTTCTGGTTAATAGGTTCTTTAGACACCTGAACAATTATCTCCTGATTTTTGTTAATGATATCTTCTATAGGTTTTGTAGTGCTTTCAACAACCTGATTCTCATCGATAAACTCCAAGTCTTCTTCTATAAGTGTTGAAAAATTATTTGCAGTTATCGTCGTGCAGTCTTTAATCCCGGTGGTTATATCACTAACGTGTAAAAAAGCGGCTTTTGGCAAACCTATATTTATAAAAGCAGATTGCAACCCAGGCAATATTTTCTTTACAGCCCCCTTATAAATGTTACCAATAGTATTCTTATTTTTGGATCTTTCTATTAGTATTTCTGCAACATTATTATTTTCAAATATAGCGATCCTAATTTCATTAATATTAGAATTTATAATAATTTCTTTAAAGTGCATAAGTCATTGATCAGTTTTCCAATAATTGATTTTCATAAATATTGTCTACTCTTTATCTAAGGCATATTATAAGATATACCTTTATATAAACTCCCTTCTATTTTCTAAAGATTTTAAAACAGTTATCTCATCAGCGTATTCAATAGAACCACCTGTCGGAACTCCACTTGCAATTCTTGTTATGAAAATTTGATGTAATTGACGTAATTTTTTTGCAAGATATATAGCGGTAGTTTCCCCTTCTACATCAGGATTTGTTGCAATTATCACTTCATTTATTTTATCAGTTATTCTCGTTATTAGGCCGTTTATCGCAAGATCATCAGGCCCAACGCCATCCAATGGAGAGATGGTACCTCCTAATACATGATATAGACCAGAATATCTTTTTGTAGATTCAATAATAAATACATCATTTACATTTTCAACTACACATAAGATACTTTGATCTCTAGCTTTATCGGTGCATATTTCACATATTTTTGATTCTGTGAGACATCCGCATATTGTACATTCACTCGTTCTTTCATTCAGAGATACTATACTATCCGTTAAATTTTTTATATCTGAACTGTCTAAACTTATAAAATGTAGTGCAAGTCTCACAGCTGTCTTTCTCCCCACACCTGGTAGTTTTTTCAGTTCGTTAGAGCATCTATCAAAAGTGTTACTCCTTTTCATAATAATTACATCATGCCAGGTATATTCATCCCTCCAGTCACATCCTTCATCCTTTCCTTAACCAAATCCTGTGATTTTTTTAGTCCTTCATTGACAGCTGCGACTACCAGATCCTGCAACATTCCAATATCCTCAGCGTTAACGACATCCTTTTCAATATTGATACTAAGAATTTCTTGCTTCCCATTTACGACGACCGTTACCATACCACCGCCAGACGATGCCTGTATATTTTCATTAGCCAGGTTTCCCTGTATTTCCTCCATTTTTTGCTGAACTTTTTGTGCCTGCTTCATTATTTGTTGGATATTCACTATTATTCCTCCTTGTTCTCACTATTTTTTATTATATCAACATTTATTACTCTACTATCGAATGCTTTAGTTAACTTGTCAAGAATAGGGTCATTATTGGCTTCTTCTTTTATTTTTTTTTCACGATATGTTTCAATATCTCTTTTTTTTTCTATTATCCCTTTTTTACTGCTATTCTTTTCAAGAATTATATCAAAATGATTAATATCATTAAAAAACTTTTGTGCTTCAGAGCGAATAAATTCAAAATTGCTCTGTTTTTTAACTATTTCATAATGAAACCTTTTTTCTCCTGAAAAACCTATAATTAAAGATTTGTTATAATAAGATGAGATATATCCATAGCCTAGATTTGATGCAATACTCGGACGTATCTTTCCTAATACTCCAGTAAAAGACTGCCATGTTTTATCTGAGGTATCGATTGACTGTGTTTTTTTAATTGTAATTTTACCATTATTGTTTTCTATGTTGCTGTTTTCCAATATATTATTTTCTTTATCAGCGGATCCAGTAAAGCTTTCTATTGGTATTAAACTAGATATTTTTGATGCTTTAAACATTCCCATTTCAAAAATATATTTCTCAAATGAAAACTGCCTAAGATCATTATTGACCTTTTCCAATATTTGGAAGAGGGTGAACAGTTTATGTTCATTAGTTTTAATGATAAGTTCCTTAAAGTAATTTATTTCTGAAGTTGTTAATTCTTTTGTGGAAAAATTTTCTGTTATATATCCCATCAGCAAAGTTCTTGTATATGATGTAAGTTCTTGTACAATATGTTTGTATTCCACCCCTTTTAGATTAATTTTTTCCAATATGTCTGGAAGAGACTTAATATCCTCAGCTACTATATACTTAAATAAATCAGTTATTATATCCTTATTTGTTTGTCCCAGTATAAGGGTTGTATCCTTAATGTTTAGTTGTCCTGCAGAATATGCAGCAATTTGATCCACTATAGAAAGTGCATCTCTCATACATCCTTCGGAATTTCTTATTACCATGTAAACAGCATCCTCTTCAAATGATATGCTTTCTTTTTTTAGAACATCTGCCAAATAATTGTACATAAGTTCAAAGGATATTTTTGTAAAATCAAATCTTTGGCATCTAGATAATATAGTTGTCGGGATTCGGTGGGGGTCTGTGGTGGCCATTATAAAGATGATATGCGCAGGAGGCTCTTCAAGTGTTTTTAAGAGTGCGTTAAACGCAGGTTCCGTAAGCATGTGAACCTCATCTATGATATATACTTTGTATTGACATCTGGCAGGTAAAAACTTGACAGCTTCCTTCAACTGTCTAATTTCTTCAATACCTCTGTTTGATGCGCCATCTATCTCCATAACATCCATAGATGTCCCTTTAGTTATTTCTATGCAGTTTTCGCATTTATTACATGGATTTACACCTTTAGGAGACAAACAATTTAGAGCTTTTGCGAAGATACGCGCTAAACTTGTTTTTCCTATACCTCTTGGTCCTGAGAACAGGTATGCATGTGTGATTTTTCCTAGTTCGATAGCATTTTTCAGAGTAGTCGTAACAAACTCCTGAGAAATAATTTCATCGAAGGTTTGAGGCCTGTATTTTCTTGATAATGCGAGATAACTCATAAAACCTTTTATAAATTAAATTTGATAAAGATACAATCTCTTTTATTTACTTATTGATTCCAATATATTAAGTATTTCAGGTAGCAATTGTTTCTTTCTGGAGAGTATATCCTTAAGATAATATTCGCATTTTGCAATTTCCTGATACAGAAGAAGGCATTCTCCCTTAGGAAATTTTGTTGTTAGTAAAATACTGTCTCCCTTGAGAATATCCGTTACCATAACCATAACCCAATCTAAATATTTGTCAATTTTTACCTGGTCTAATGATTTTAACAAACTTGTTTTTATATCACGCGCTTCATCAAGGTTAGTTACCTCCACCTGACCGATGCCCACAGAATACCCCCGTTCCTTGTATATTTTAAAGTCAGATGTTACTATTGATTTAAAATCTTTTGTTTTCAATGTACTGGATGACTCAAAAATCTTTAAACCCCATTCATTATAGTTCAAACCTGTTATTTTTGAGAGTTCTTTAACGGCTACTTCATCTTCTATAGTTGTAGTTGGAGATTTTAGAATAATTGTGTCTGAAAGTATGCCTGATAAAAGTAAGGCAGCTGTCTTATTATCAATGTTTACTGAATAAGTTTTATATAGTCCATAGATAATTGTACAGGTACTCCCTACAGGTTTAGCATATATATGTATAGGACTTTTTGTTCTAAGACTGCCAAGCCTATGGTGATCAATGATTTCTACTATATTTTCAGGTTCTAGCCCTTCAATGGCCTGTGATATTTCATTGTGATCTACTAGTATCACCTTTTTATTTTTCCGTTTTAAGATATCTGAACGGGTGATAATTCCTATTAATCTATACTTGTTATCTAAAACAGGGAGCCCCCTGTGATCACTTTTCATCATTAAATCAGATGCTTTGTCCAGGTAATCTTCACCATTTAAAAAAGGGACATTACTGTTCATAATATATTTGGAAGGGGTGCAAAGTGTTAATAATCTGAGTGTTTCAGCTGAGTCATATTTTGAAAGATATATCCATCCCTTAAACTCACTAAAATCTATGTCAATATTTTGTAAATCGCTAATTCCAGTCAGTACTATACATGCAAACTGCTTTTTTATAGCATAATTAATAATATCTTTTCTATATCCCACCAATAGCAATATTTTATCAGGATCTTTTTCTCTAGTATATTCGATGAATTTCTCAAAGGGCATAGCACCTACCATCATAAAAATGTTTAGTTCTTCTCTGTGTGAGATGTTAATAAATTCTCCGCCTATTACTTTATCGAAGGAAGCAGGTCTGATTGTGTAAGTAGGCTTTTTTGTGGCGCTACCGGATATTAAAAAAGTTGAAAGTTCTAGAATGCTAATGATTCCTTTAAATTTCAAACTGTTGTCGACAACTGGGACAAGTCTTATTTTTAATTTTTCTAAATTACGTATAGTACTAAAAATAGATTCATTTTCGTATGAATATATGACCTTGTCCGTCATGACTTCTTTTACTAGGGGGTATATATCTTTACTAAGTTTAGGAGGTGCGACCCCAATAGATTTAAATATATATGAAGTTTGTTTATTTAAAGTGCCACATCTAAGGGGGATATAATGTGATTTTTCATCTATACGGTTTTTTAATGCCGCATAACAATAAGCCGAGCAAACTGAATCTGTATCAGGGTTTTTATGTCCTATTACTATAATTTCTTCCATTTAGCCTGTTTTACAAGTAATTTTTAACCATTTTCCACATTATAGTTGTTTACTGTACCAATTACATATATAATTATGAGTAGTATAAGATTAATAAATAAACACCATAGCTAGAATACATAGGATAGTACAATAAATCAAGCATGGAAATTTTGTTGTGGTAGGTATTTAGTAAGTACGTATCCAATAAACCAGCTAGGATTTGCTATTGAACAAATATGTGGGAATGATTAATTTAAATGGTAACATATGTTTAAACCGAATGGCTATACAATAAAGTGAATGTGTTTTAGATATACAAAGTTAGAGAGTATGTTTTGCTGGGGGCAGGATGACTTTTAAAAGCTATGTTGTTGGAGATGTGAGTATTATCGAGGTTGATGATTACAGATTAGATAATCAAAACAGTGAAATGGTTAATCAAAGGTTAATGGAGGAAATCGAAAATAAGCAGGAGAATATTATTATAGATCTCAAAAATGTGGATTTTATAAGTAGTTATGGGATAGGGATGTTGCTTGCTTTTAATGAAAAACTAAAGGAGAGGGGGGGTAAGCTTTTTTTGACCTCATTAACGGGAAATGTAGGGGAAATATTTACATTGTCAGGGATTCTTGATATGTTTAAGGTTTTTAAATCTGCTGATGCAGCAGTGAAAATTATTAATAAAAATGGCTAGAATATTGGAGTTGGAATTTCAAATGCCGAGTAGTTTGAAGCATCTATCAAAGATAGATGCTTATGTTGAGCATTTTATAAAATTAATGGATCTGGAAGAGGAATGCGGTAATGATATATGTTTTAAACTAAACCTGGCATTGACCGAAGCCGTTGTTAATGCAATAAAGCATGCTAATAAATATGATATTTCTAAAGTAGTAAAAGTGCAGATGAAACTGAGCAGTGGTAAAATAATTATGACGGTAAGAGATTTTGGTGGAAGATATAGCATTGATGAGGTGAAAAAGCCGAACCCATTGGCTGATTCAGGACGTGGTTTGTATGTGATAATGAATATAATGGATCAGGTTGACTTAAGAACGGTTAATTCTCAAAATTTGCTTATTATGAAAAAAGATATAAGCAATCTCAAATCTTCTTGCAAAGCAGAAAAAGAAGCAAAAAAATAGTTTCTTAGTTGAAATCATCTAGGAATTATTATATGTTATTTCATGTCCTGCACTTTAATTGCCGTAACCTTATATGCCTTGGCATTAGCAGCAAAAATATATAAAATTCGGGGGTAGTTGCCTCCAATTTTGTGTGTTATACATTGTCCAATAGTATCTAGTTGAGTAGGTTTTACGATGAAAACATTTTATATTAAAAAAGGATTAAATATACCTGTTGATGGTGCTCCAGTTCAAGAGATAACTGGTACTAAGCGTGTAAATAGCGTAGCTCTTATAGGTGATGATTATATAGGGATGAAACCATGTTTTCACGTGAAGGAAGGTGACCACGTAAAATTAGGACAGCTTTTATTTACTGATAAGAGATTGCCTGCTGTTTCATATACCTCACCAGGAACGGGTATGATACGAGTAATAAACAGGGGCGAAAAAAGAAAATTTTTATCTATTGTTATTGAATTGGAGGACGTAGAAGAAGATACATCCCCCCTACTGTATAATCCTCATAGACTTGAAAATTTAGATAGAGATCTGGTAAAAGAGGAACTTTTAAAATCTGGCTTATGGAATGCGCTCAGGAGCAGACCTTTTGGAAGAACCGCCGACCCGGATAATATACCTAAGTCTATTTTTGTCACTGCAATTGATACAAGACCTCTTGCGCCATCTGTGGACGCAGTTATAGATGGTAATGAAACTGATTTCAAAAATGGGATTAGAGCCCTTAAGCTTTTAACAGATGGCCCCTTATATGTATGTGTTGGGGACAATACGACTTTGCCAAAATATAATATGGATGGTGTTGAAACAGTGGTGTTTAAAGGCCCCCATCCAACGGGTCTTGCAGGGACTCATATACATTTTATTGATCCGGCTTCTAGGAAAAAAATAATATGGTATATAGATTACCAGGAAGTGATCGCATTTGGCAAGTTTTTTACTTCCGGGGAAATCTCTGTGGAACGAGTGGTCTCTATTGCAGGTCCTTCTGTAAAAAACCCTAGGCTTATTAAAACAAGGTTGGGAGCATCAACTGATGACATTATAAAAGATGAATTATTGCCTGGCAACCACAGAATAATATCCGGATCACCTCTCTATGGGCACGAGGCAAAAGATGAGTCAGGATATCTTGGCAGATACAATTACCAGATTACGGGGATCCCTGAAGGGGGAAAAAGAAAATTTTTTGGCTGGATGGCTCCAAGGAAAGACCTGTTTTCAGCCAAGAAAGTTTTTTTGTTAGGTTGGCTATTAGGTCATAAATACGTTTTTGATACCTCTTTAAATGGCAGTTTGCGTCCTATAATTCCTATAGGCGCGTATGAAAGCGTGATGCCATTAGATATGATACCCACATACTTATTAAAATATATATCAGTAGAAAACGTTGATATGGCAGAGAAGCTTGGATGTCTGGAATTAGTTGAAGAGGATCTTTCCCTTTGTACTTATGTTTGTCCCGGGAAAAATGACTTTGCTCCGCCATTGAGAAATATATTAGATATTATCTACAAAGAGGGCTAACCGGGAAATGAAAAATTTTCTTCAAAAAAACAGGAAATATTTCGAGAAGGGCGGGAAATTTGAAAAAATGTATCCTCTTTTTGAGATGGTTGATACTTTTATTTATACACCTGGCACAGTAACTGAAGGGCGTACGCATATACGTGATGGTCTGGATATTAAAAGGACAATGATAGTTGTCGTTCTTGCCCTTATACCCTGCATTATTATGGCATTGATAAATACGGGATATCAGGCCAACCTAGCTGTGCAAAATATGCATGAATTGCCTTTGAGTGGATGGAGAGATACAGTTATTCAATGGCTTGGCACAGGTTATATCCACGGCAGCACAATATCAAATATTGTTCATGGCTGTTTATATTTTTTGCCGGTTTATATAGTGACTATGGCTATTGGCGGGGTCTGGGAGCTGATTTTTTCAATAATTAGAGGACATGAAATAAGCGAGGGCTTTTTAGTCACGAGTATGTTGTATCCTTTGATCCTTCCGCCTACAATACCTTTATGGCAGGCATCTCTAGCATTATCAGCAGGAATTGTTCTTGGAAAAGAGGTTTTTGGTGGAACAGGGAAAAATATTGTAAATCCAGCTCTTATTGCTAGGGCCATGTTGTTTTTTTCATATCCTGCCAGCATGACAGGTGATACTATATGGGTTGCTGCAGATGGTTATACAAAAGCGACTCCTTTAGGGGAAGCTTCTGTATCAATTGTTGAAAATCTTAGTCTCCCTGGAAGCATGTGGGATGCATTTATAGGTTTTATCCCTGGTGCTATGGGTGAAACGTCAACTCTGGCCTGCCTAATTGGGGCTTTTATATTGATTATCACTGGGATAGCCTCATGGCGTATTATGATAAGTTGTGTGATAGGACTTACATCTGTTTCATTGCTTTTTAATATGGTGGGAAGTGATACGAATGTTATGTTTTCTTTAAGCCCGATATGGCATATGGTTCTGGGTGGTTTTGCTTTTGGAACTGTTTTTATGGCGACGGACCCTGTTTCCGCAGCTGCTACTGAAAAAGGGAAATATATTTATGGCTTTTTAATTGGAGCATTGGCGGTTTTAATCAGAGTAATGAACCCTGGATACCCGGACGGTGTGATGCTCGCTATATTATTCGGCAATATATTTGCTCCTATAATAGACTATGGAGTCATAAAATCGAATATAAAGAGGAGAACTATGAGATATGAAAGTTGATTCACCTGCAGGTACATTGCTGATAGCATTAATTTTAGCTGTGGGGTCCTCTCTTCTCATTTCTGTTACTGCAGTTTCTCTTAAACCCAGGCAGGATTACTACAGGGAACTAGATCGTAATAAAAATGTATTAATTGCAGCTGGATTATTTAAATTTGGTCAGAAACAGAATATAGAAGACCTTTTTAAAAAAATAGATGTTGTTTTTGTGAACACTGAAACAGGAGAAGTAAGAGAAAATATGGATGTAGATACATATTTCAAAAATCTTAGCAAAATTGTTACAAATTCTGAAACAAGTATTAAGCTAAGTGCTGCAGAAGATATTGCAGGCATTAAAAGTATTGCAAAATATGTTCCAGTTTATGTTCTTGGTGATGATAAAGAGATTTCGCAGGTGGTGATTCCTATATATGGAAAGGGATTGTGGTCAACACTATATGGATTTCTTGCTGTTAAATCTGATGGTAAAACTGTGCACGGGATAACATTTTATGAACATGGTGAAACACCAGGACTAGGCGGAGAAGTTGATAACCCAAGATGGAAACAACTATGGCCAGGGAAATTGCTATTTGATGAAAATTGGAACAGTAAAATAGAAGTTATCAAAGGGATTGTTCAGGATGGCAGCATTGAAGCTCAATACAAGGTAGATGGTTTATCAGGGGCAACGTTGACTGCCAGAGGTGTTGATCACCTTGTTAAATTTTGGATAGGCAGGAAAGGTATTAAAACCTTTTTGATGAATATAGGAACCATGGAGGTGGTATTTTGAAAAACAAATATCTTGATCTTCTATATACTCCATTGTTCAAGAATAATCCTATTGCTGTTCAGGTGCTTGGCGTGTGTTCTGCGCTTGCAGTTACCACAAAAATGAAGACAACTGTTGTTATGTGTCTTGCGGTTATATTTGTATTAAGCTTTTCAAACTTATTTATTAGTATATTCAGGAGATATATGCCTGGAAATATAAGAATAATTGTTGAAATGATTATCATAGCTTCTTTGGTTATTGTGGCTGATCAGGTGATAAAGGCCTATATGTTCGACATCAGTAAAGAGCTGTCTGTTTTTGTGGGTTTGATTATTACTAATTGTATTATTATGGGTAGAGCAGAAGCTGTAGCCATACATAATCCGCCAGCATTCAGTTTTTTTGACGGACTGGGCAATGGATTTGGATATAGCTTGATCCTTTTGGTTGTCGGGTTTGTAAGGGAATTATTAGGCTCAGGGAAGGTTTTAGGTATTACTATACTTAAAACGGTTTCAGAGGGAGGGTGGTACACTACCAATGGGCTGTTTTTGCTGTCGCCCAGTGCCTTTTTTATAATAGGTATTATAGTCTGGTATGTAAGATCTATGGAACCATCTATATTGGAGAATAGATAAATATGTTTGAAGCATATCTTAGTTTATTTTTGAAAGCTGTTTTTATAGAAAATATAGCTTTGACCTTTTTTCTTGGTATGTGTACGTTTCTTGCAGTATCAAAAGAGGTAGATACAGCTGTAGGACTTGGGATAGCTGTTGTCATTGTGCAAACTATAACAGTTCCTCTTAACAACCTTGTGTATATATATTTTCTTAGAGAAGGGGCTTTAGTATGGATGGGATTTCCTGATGTGGATCTTACCTTCATAGGTCTTATAACATATATTTGTATAATTGCAGCTGTTGTGCAGATTCTTGAAATGTTGCTGGACAGGTATTTCCCTAAGCTTTATAATGCTTTGGGGATTTTTTTGCCTCTGATCACGGTAAATTGTGCAATTCTTGGCGGAACTCTTTTTATGGTACAAAGGGATTATAATCACCTTGAAAGTGTTGTTTACGGCTTTGGGTCAGGGACTGGATGGGCTTTGGCAATTATAGCTTTGGCAGGTATAAGGGAAAAAATGGTGTATAGTGATGTGCCAAAGGGGCTTAATGATGTTGGGATAACATTTATCGTGGCAGGGTTAATGGCTATAGCATTTATGCTTTTCTCTGGCATTCAACTGTAACAACAAGAAGGGGAATAATTTGGTATTAACTATATTAAGCGTTATATTTTTTACAACGGTAATCTCAACATTGGCAACATTAATAATATTTGCAAAACTAAAATTTGTTCCGGCTGGGAATATAAAAATATTTATAAATGGAGATGAAGAAACTCCATTGGAAGCTCCAGTCGGCGGTAAATTATTGAATGCATTGGTTAGCAAAGAGATATATGTCCCTTCTGCCTGTGGCGGTGGTGCAACCTGTGGTACATGCAAAGTAAAAGTGCTGGAAGGAGGAGGTCACATTCTTCCAACAGAAAAAGCTCTGATTCATAGAAAAGAGGAACATGAAGGTTTTAGATTGTCATGTCAGGTACCTGTTAAGGAAGATCTCAAGATAGAGGTCCCCCCTGAAATTTTTAGCGCTCAACAGCTTGTATGTACAGTAGAATCCAATAGGAATGTGGCTACCTTTATTAAGGAGCTGGTGCTTAAACTTCCTGAAGGAGAAGATCTTAATTTTAGAGCAGGAGGATATGTACAAATTTTAGCGCCATCATATAAATTGTTTTTTAAGACGTTTAACATCGATGAAAAATTCCATGAAGACTGGACAAAGATGGGATTGTGGAATTTGCATGTAGAAAACTATGAAACAGTTACAAGAGGATATTCCATGGCCAATTTTCCCGAAGAAAGGGGAAAAATAATGTTAAATGTCAGGATCGAACTTCCACCTAGAGGAACAAAAAAAGTTTTGCCAGGCATCTGTTCCTCATATATATTTAATTTGAAAGAGAGGGATACGGTTACTGTTTCAGGTCCTTTTGGTGAATTTTTTGCGAGAGATACAAATGCAGAGATGATATTTGTAGGTGGCGGTGCAGGGATGGCCCCTATGAGATCCCACATATTTGACCAACTAAAAAGACTTAAGAGTAAAAGAAAGATCAGTTATTGGTATGGTGCCAGAAGTTTAAGGGAATTATTTTATGTAGAAGATTTTAATATGCTGCAGGAGAAATACGATAATTTTAATTGGTATATGGCTTTGTCTGAACCTCTCCCAGAAGATAACTGGGAAGGCTATACAGGTTTTATCCACAAGGTTTTATACGATCACTATCTGAAAGATCATCCTGCTCCTGAGGACTGTGAGTATTATTTATGTGGTCCACCATTAATGCTTACAGCTGTACTAAACCTTCTTGATAATTTAGGTGTTGAATCGGAAAATATTATGTATGACGATTTTGGAGGTGCCTAAAAGTGAAGTTATATCTCGTCTCCTTTATTGTATCACTGATACCAATCCTTTGTTTAGCTATGGTCCTGTACTTCTTAGGAAAGAGAAAAACATCACACTCCTGTTCAACAACGTGTGCAAAAAGTGGATGTTCAAGGCAGTAATTTTGACCTATTTACATATTTCTTCTATATTCACCGCCTAGTCCAAATAACTTGTTTGTAATTTGACCTAATGAGCAATATTTCACAGTCTCCATTAATTCCTCAAATACATTATTGTCAGAGGAAATTGTATCCATAAGTCTTTTTAAATAGAGATCAGATTTATCGTTGTGTATTTTATGAAACAATTGCAGATTATTAATTTGCCAATTTTTTTCTTCATCTGTGGATCTACTAAGAGTAATTTCATCATCAGTAGTTTCATCTTCTCTTACAAAAGTATTAACTCCTATAATAGGGAGTTCTCCACTATTTTTCAAATGTTCATAATAGCTTGATTCTGATTGAATCTTATTTCTTTGATATCGTGACTCCATTGCTCCAAGAACGCCTCCTCTTCTTGAAATTTTTTTAAACTCATCTAGTACAGCCTTTTCAACCAGATCTGTTAGTTCCTCAATTAAATAGGAACCCTGTAAGGGGTTTTCATTTTTTGTCACACCAAATTCAGAATTTGCTATCATTTGAATTGCCAGTGCCCTTCTTACAGATTCTTCTGTTGGGGTTGTGACAGCTTCATCATAAGCATTGGTGTGCAAAGAATTACAGTTGTCATATATAGCAACAAGTGCCTGAAGAGTAGTTCTTATATCATTAAATGCCATCTCTTGAGCATGCAGTGATCTACCGGATGTTTGAATATGGTACTTTAATTTTTGACTTTTTTCATCAGCGCTATAAATAAATTTCATTGCAATTGCCCATATCCTTCTGGCAACTCTACCTATAACAGAATACTCAATGTCAAGACCGTTAGAAAAAAAGAAAGAAATGTTTTTTGCAAAATCATCAACTTTTAATCCAAGAGATATAAAATATTCAACATATGTGAATCCGTTAGCAAGAGTGAATGCAAGTTGGGTGATAGGATTTGCCCCTGCCTCAGCCATATGGTAACCGGAGACTGAAATAGAATAAAAGTTTTTAATGTTATTGTCTGCAAAAAAAACCTGTACGGAACCCATCAGCTTCAGAGCAAATTCTATTGAGAATAGACAGGTGTTTTGAGCCTGGTCTTCTTTTAGAATATCAGCCTGCAGGGTACCTCTTATGTTTTGTAACACATCTGTTTTAATGTTAATGTAAATATCTTCTTCTACGAGCCGATCTCCTGATATGCCTAATGTTCCAATTCCTAGATGATTGCAGTCATTTACATTATTTAATCCAAAACTGGAACTGTATAAGGGCCTTTTAACTCCACTATGTCTATAAAATTGGTCTATTTTTCTGACAGCGTCGCTCCATGCACCATTTTCTTTTAAGTATTTTTCTACCTGCTGGTCAATGGCTGTATTAAAAAACATTGCCAAAATTATAGGGGAAGGACCATTTATTGTCATAGAAACTGAGGTGTTTGGATCCATAAGATTAAAACCGCTATATAATTTTTTTGCATCATCAAGTGTTGCAATAGACACGCCGGCGTTTCCAATCTTACCATAGATGTCGGGTCTTCTATCCGGGTTATGGCCATAAAGAGTAATTGAATCAAAGGCTGTGGAAAGTCTGTTAAAGGACTGATCCTTAGACAGATAATGGAATCTCCTATTTGTCTTTTCAGGTGTTCCTTCACCTGCAAACATTCTGGTAGGATTTTCATCCTGACGTTTTAATGGAAATACACCTCCCGTGAAGGGAAAATATCCAGGCAAATTTTCTTTAAGTTGATACTTTAATATTTCACCATAATTATCAGATTTTGGTAAAGATATCTTAGGCACGCTACTCCCTGATAATGTAACACTTCTTATGCTATATTGAATTTCTTTTTCTCTTACCTTAAATTGCAAATAATCTTTTGAATAAGTCTTTTTAATTTCAGGCCATTTCTCTATTAGTAATAAATTTTCCTTTGTCAGTTTATTCTTTATCTTTTTTTCTATTATATTGAGAGTTTCTTCCATATTGTTTATGTTAAGATCTGAGCTTTTATTATCTGATGTTGGCATTCTTGATTTTTCACCAACTATTTTTTTTGTATATCGTATAGCATATAGCTCATTAGCATATTTAATTTGATTGTCGGCATCTTTGAAATAACCATCCACTTTTTGGGCAATATTGCTTAAATAATGGTTATTTTCCTTCGGGATAATTGTATCAGTGGAAACATCAGGTATAGATTCACTAATACTATCGCTCATCCCTAGACTAAAAAGGAGGTTTTTAAAAAAATAATTAGTGGATTTATCATTAAATGATGATGCTACTGTTTTATAAACAGGTGTATTAAGTGTATCTGTAGTAAAAATTTTGTGACTGCGTATAAATTGTTTTCTTACTTCATATAAAGCATCCTCTGCATGTTCCTTATCAAATTTATTTATAACTATAATATCTGAACAATCTATCAGATTAATTTTTTCAAGTTGTAGTGCTGCTCCATATTCAGGTGTCATAACATAAACATTAAGGTCAGCTATACCGTGTGTGCCAAGATCATTTTGCCCTGTACCAGCAGTTTCTAGAATAATCAAATCAAAATTAGCCATTTTGTAGAGATCTACGATTTTTTTTGTTGCGTTAGAAAGGGAAGTAAGAGATTTTCTGGTGGCAATAGATCTCATAAAAGTATTCTTATGAGGGACTGAATTCATGCGTATTCTATCTCCGAGCAAAGCTCCCTTATCTACTTTTGATGGATCAACAGCAATTATACCTAATTTTTTATCATCAAAAGTATTCTGAAAGTTTCTTACTATCTCATCAATTAACGAAGATTTTCCGGATCCTCCAACGCCAGAAAATCCAACAACTTTCCCAGCCCATTTGCATTTATCCAGCTGTTGATTAAAAATATTCTCATGTTCATTAGACCATTCATCTAAAGTTATTAAATATTCTACAAGTGTGATGGCTCTTGGTAAGCATCGATCTATATTTTGCAAATAATATGCAAGTTTATCTATTTCAAAATTAGCCGGTTGGATTTTTGACATTATAAAGTCTATCATCCCCTCTAAACCCATTTTAGCACCATCTGCTGGAGAAAATATCTTACAGATCCCATATGCTTCCAGCTCTTTTATTTCAGCAGGTGTAATAACACCGCCTCCTCCCCCAAAGATCTTAATTTCTGCTGCATCATTTTCTTTAAGCATATCATAAATATATTTAAGATATTCATTATGTCCCCCCTGGTAGGAAGTTATAGCTATTGCTCCAGCATCTTCCTCCAGAGCTGTCGATACAATTTCTTTTGCACCTCTATTATGTCCCAGGTGTACAACTTCAGCACCTTTATCCTGCATTATCCTTCTCATTATGTTTATGGTGGCATCATGGCCGTCATAGAGACTAGTTGCTGTAACGATGCGTAGGGGAGCATTAATATCAGTTTTTATCATTAGATCACCTTACATTAGAACGCTATGTTTTTTAATACCACAAGTTTACTTTAAAGTTATGATTTATACAAGATGCATTCAAAGCAATATCTGAATTCAGGTTAGAACAAAAAGAAGGATCTGAAGATATAATCAATTGTTTAAATTGATAAAATATTACCTATGTAATATTTGGGGGAAATAAGCTTTTTAGGCATTATACCCCTTCATTTTTTCATAAAACAGTTTGCAAATACAATATTTGCCTCTCAAAGGTTTTATTAAAGTGATATAAAAAATCTATAAGGATAAAAAATAGAATTATTCAGAAAATCAGGGTCTTTCTATTATTTTTTTAGTTTACAAATGAAAGACCTTTGCAGGAAAAGAAGGTAGACTAATAGAGGTTATACAAGTAATATACAAGATATAAAGATTTACTTCGAACGGTTTGGGTGCTGTTTTTTGCCATGGACGGTAAAAACAGCAATAGCCTAGGAACATTACACGATGTAATGTGAGAATGGGATGAGAAGCAAATCTTTATCTCCTAATATGTTAGTTTTTGAATAATGACTGTTCAATATTTACTCTGCAAAGGTCTATATGAAGGTTGAAATATATGTTAACACAGGTGCTCACACTACTAAAATGGATGGTTATCATGACGGTAGAATCAAGATTAAGCTTGCAGCTAAACCTGTAAAGGGAGAAGCTAATAAAGAATTAATAAACTTCTTATCACAAAAACTTAACATAAATAAAACGTCTATAACAATATTATATGGTGAAAAAAACAGAAATAAGTTTCTAAATATTGATAGGGATATTACAAGAAGTGAATTTGTTAAGTTAATTTCCTAAGTGTGTCTGCTGAATTCTTTCAGTGTGATTAAAAAGGAGTTGCCACCATATTTGTTTGTTCTGAGCTGTACTGATCCATTATAAAGCGTAGCTATATTTTTTACTATTGATAAACCAATTCCGCTGCCTGCTTTTTCTCTGCTTCGGGATTGTGTCATTGTGTAGAATCTTTCAAAAACTTTTGTTCTTTCAGTTTCTGGTATAGGTGGTCCTTCATCATTTACTGAAATCACAATGTTGTTACCATCCACAGTTTCATTTGTCGTTTTAGATATGGATACGGATATATTCTGGCCGCTGGTATATTTAATAGCATTATCAATAAGGTTGGTTATTACAGATAACAGATGCTCCCTGCTAACTTTAGCTTCTTCTGTTTGAATATCAAAAATTATATTTTTATTTGTAATAAAACTGTAATATGTATTAAGTTCTTCATATACAGTTTTCAAATCGGTATTTTCTATTTTATCCAATGATATTTTTGGTCTCAATGATTCAATTTTATGAAGGTTTATTATATCGTTAACAAGTTTGTTCAGTCTTTCTGTGGCGTTATAGGTGGTTAATATAAATTTGTTTCTTGTATCTTCGTCCAGTTCCTTTGTATGCAGTAGTGTTTCTGTATAATTCATTATCATGGCCATGGGTGTTTTTAATTCATGGGATATATTGCCGATCAGATCTGTTTTAAGAGATTCATACATAAGATTATTTGTAATATCATGTATCACAAGCAGTTTTTCCTCATCAATAGGTTTAGTGAAAATCTCAAATATTTTATCACCAATGTTCTTTCTCGTATGATAATGACTATTTTTATCAACGATATCGCTAAATAGGGCTAATAATTCAATATTTGTTGTACTATTAAGTATATGTGTGTCCCCATTATCATATGAAAGGTTAAGATTTTTTTTCATCCAGTTGTTGCAGTGGGTTATGAGCCCATTGTTATCAAGAAAAATTATCCCTTCACCCATGACATCCAGTATATTGTTAAGTTTTCTGTTCTCCTTTTCTATCTTTTTTTGGTCAGCAAGCAGATGCTTATAAATCCTGTATACCAGTCCTGTTATTTCTGTCGAACCAGGCTCTTTTGTGCTAGAAACGCTTATATCTTCCCCTTTCTCTATTTTATTTGTAAGAAGATAAAGTATGCGTGTAGGAGCTGATATATAATTAACCATTATTTTTGCGATAAGCGCAACAGTTAAAAGCAAGAAAATGATAAAAAGAGGTACTCCCAGGAAATTATAAATCGGGATAAAGTAAAAAACGAGAACTAATATAGAAGGAGTTATTGTAAGAAGAAAAATCTTAAAAAATATTCCCATTACTCCAGCTTATACCCTATTTTTGGGATAGACTTTATCAATCTGCCCTTATCACCAAGTTTTTTTCTCAAAGATGAAATGTGAGAATCAACGGTTCTGGTGTATATTTCCGCATCATAGCCCCATATGCTGCTTAACAGCTGATTTCTTGTAAATACCTGCAGAGGATGCTTCACAAGATATGAAATAAGGGTGTATTCCTTGTTAGTCAATATTATTTCTTTTTTATCTGCAAAGACCTTATAATTTTTTTCATCAATGGATATACCTGAATATTCACTATTAGAAGTTATATGATAAGTCCTTTTTAAAATAGCTTTTATTCTGGCAAGCAGAATATTGATACTAAATGGCTTGGTAAGATAATCATCTGCACCAGCTTGGAGCCCTTTAATGATATCCTCCTCACTGTTTTTTGCCGAAATTATTATTACGGGTATATGCAATAATTTACTATTTTTCTTTATTATAGATAAAAATTGCTGTCCTTTTAAACCTGGAAGCATTAAATCAAGCAATATGATATCTGGGAGATAGTCTTCAATTATAATTAATGCATCATTGGCGTTAGGAACTGATACTGTAGAGTACCCGTTTTTTTCAAGGTTAAAGATTATAATATCTCTAAGTGCATCTTCATCTTCGATCACCATGATATTATTCACTGTCTGCCTCTTTGTAATTTTGATGTTTTATTGATTTGCCTGTTACCATATAATATACCTGTTCTGATATATTTTTTGTATAATCACCAATCCTTTCCAGGCTTTTAGCGATTGAATTAAGTGACATTATAAGTTTTACAGCATTAAGGTTATCTGATGCATAAGTCATCAACTCTCTTGTAATCTGTATATACAAATTATCCAGCAATTGGTCTCTTTCTAAAATTTCCACTGCAAGATCACTATCCTTGTTAAAAAATGCATTTACTGCATCTTTTAACATCCCTTCAGCATGATTCCCCATTATCGGCAGATCTATATAAGGTTTTAGTGGTGGGAATTGGTTTAGTTTGATAATTTCATTAGCCATATTAACACAATGATCCCCAATCCTTTCGATATCCACCGTTATCCTCAAAACAGTTATAATATATCTTAAATCTAATGCTTTTGGTTCATATAAAGCTAGCGCTTTAATACAAATATTATCAATATTATTATCTATTTTATCCACATCGTCATCTCTTGAAACCACCTCACCTGCCAGCTTTGAGTCACCATTAATCACGGCTTTTACAACATCCATCATCATAGAACTGGTTATAGAGGTCATCTTTGCAATGTTTGATCTCAAGTCTACATATTCGTTTTCTAAAGCCATCCTTCTCATCACATACCCCTTAACCGAATTTGCCTGTTATATACTCCTCCGTTTTCTTTTCAACAGGTTTTGTAAATATTATATCTGTTGAGTTAAATTCTATAAGTTCCCCGAGGTACATAAAAGCAGTAAAATCTGAAATTCTGGCTGCCTGCTGCATATTATGTGTCACTATAACAATAGTTACATCTGCTTTTATAGTATACATCAATTCTTCAATTTTTGCTGTAGATATAGGATCCAGTGATGATGTGGGCTCATCAAAGAGGATAATATCAGGCTCCACTGCCAGTGCTCTTGCTATACAAAGCCGTTGTTGCTGTCCTCCAGAAAGTCCACTTGCCGGTTCTTTTAGTCTATCCTTTACCTCATCAAACAATGCTGATTCTTTGAGCGCTTTTTCCACTCTCCCTTCAAGTTCCGACTTATTTTTTATACCTTTTAGTTTCAAACCATAGGTAATATTATTATATATGGTCATGGGAAACGCTGTGGGCGTCTGAAAAACCATTCCTATTTTGCTTCTTAGCTCTGTAATGTCATCTAGTTCAAGCAGGTTTTGATTATTATAAATTATCTCTCCCTTATATTTGTTTCCAGGGTATAGGTCGTGCATACGATTAATACACCTGAGAAGTGTGGTTTTACCGCAACCGGAAGGCCCTATCAGTGCAGTTATTCGTTTAGCTGTTATAGACATATTGATATTTTTCAATGTAGGTGATTGCCCGTAGTAGAAAGCAAGCTCATTTATCTGCAATATTGTATTAGTATCTGAAACACTTTTTATCATTGGTCCTTATACCTCCATTTTATAATTACCCTCCCCAGAATTGTAATAAAAAGAATAGAAAGTGTTATTATTAATGACGCTGCCCAGGCAATTTCTTGCCATTCTGTATAAGGACTCATGGCATATTGATATATTGACACTGTAAGAGATGCCATGGGTTGTGTAATGTTAGTCGTCAGAAATGAATTGTTGAAAGAAGTAAAAAGCAATGGGGCAGTTTCTCCTGCTATCCTTGCAATAGCAAGTAGAGCGCCTGTAAATATTCCTGTTGCTGAACTTTTATAAACTATTTGTATTATGACTTTATGGTATGGAGCTCCCAGCGCAAAGGCGGCTTCACGCATAGACCATGGCACCAATTTCATCATATCTTCTGTAGTTCTTAACACCACGGGAATCATTATGATTGCAAGTGCTATACTGCCGCTAATTCCGTTAAACCCCCCCATAGGGATCACCAGAATGGCATACACAAATGTACCTATTACAATAGAAGGAAGACTTACCATTATATCTGAAAGTGTGCTTATAAATTTAGCAAATTTATTATTTCTACCATATTCAGCCATAAATGTTCCACCCAGAAGACCAATAGGCACACCTATAATTACAGCAAAAAATGAAATAATAAGCTGACCGATAAAGGCATGTTTAAGACCGCCTCCGCCAAATCCCGGGGGTGCGGCTTCTGCTGTAAAAAGTTCCAGATTTATAGAGGACAGGCCATTAGATATAACGCTAAATAGTATAAACCCAAGCCAGAATAGACCTAAGCATGCTGCTAAAAAAGAAAAAAATAGGGCGGCAATATTGATTATCTTTCTTTTTTTTCTAATATTCATATTTTATCCCTGCCTGTAAGGAAAAATTTTGCAATGGCAAGAACAAAAAAGTTCATTATAAAAAGTATTAAGGCTAAGAGAAAAAGTGAAGAAAGATAAATACCATTGTCTGCCTCTGTAAACTCATTTGCCAGTGTAACAGTTATGGTGGCTGACGCATCAAAAAGTGATGTTGCTATATGATGTCTATTCCCAAGTACAAAAGCAACTGCCATGGTTTCTCCAAGAGCCCTCCCCATAGCTATTATAACACTTCCATAAACACCTTTTTTACAGTAGGGGATAATAACATCCTTAATGACTTCCCATTGTGTTGCGCCAACACCATACGCTGATTCTCTTAAAGGTTTTGGTGTTAGATCAAAGGTGTCTCTCGCAATACTTGCTATGAAAGGTGTTATCATAATTGATAATATTAGGCTTGTAGTCAAAATATCAATCCCTTGAGTTGTACCTTCAAACAAATGGCCAATAACAGGAATATCTCCAAACAACTTTTGCAGTAGCGGCTCCACATAGGTCCCCATAATAGGCGCAAGGGTAAAAAGACCCCACATCCCATAAATGATGCTTGGAATAGCCGCCAGGAGTTCTATTACTGTACTAAATGCAGGTTTTAGTATATTGGGACAAAGCTCAGTAATAAATATAGCAATCCCAATTGATACGGGAACAGCCAGTATAAGAGCAATAATTGTTGTAATGATAGTTCCATAAAGAGTTATTGCTGCGCCAAAGGTTTCTCTAACAGGGTCCCAACTTGTAGAAAAAACAAATTTAAAAAAGCCAAATTTGTTGATTGCAGGTAAAGATTCACCGAACAGTGATATGAATATTCCTGAGACAATAAACAAAGTAGTAATAGCAGCCGCAAAAGTTAAGGCCGCAAAGGCAATATTCATAAAATTTTCAGGTTTTACTTTCATGCTATCATCTTTTAAGTATACATATAGTATATTATTGTTACAGTGGGCGTGTAAAATTAATGTAAATTGTGAGAAGGATTAGCGCATACGCATATTTATATTATCATAAAATTTTTATTTTACACATATTTTACTTTTTATTGTATAGTTTTCTGCTACGGTTTAAAAAAAGGAGGATGCGATGAAAAAAATATTTATATTTTTAATTTTGGTGCTGACATTTCCGTTTTTCTGTAGTGCCGCTGAGATAATACATGGTGCTGGAGCGTCGTTTCCATATCCTGTATATCAGGCATGGGCATTTCTCTATAATAAGGAAACAAAAAATAAAATTAATTATCAGTCAATTGGTTCTGGCGGGGGTATCAGGCAGATCACCAGTAAAACTGTTGACTTTGGTGCATCCGATGCACCCATGCTTCCTGAAGATTTAGTGAAAAATAATTTACTGCAGTTTCCTGCTGTTATGGGTGGAGTCGTCCCCATAATAAATGTTGAAGGTATTGAAAAAGGTACGCTAAAATTAACTCCCGAAATTCTTGTAGATATATTTTTAGGTGATATTGCTATGTGGAATGATCCTGCAATAGTTAAAAATAATAAGGGGATAAAGTTGCCAGATGAACTGATAAGTGTTGTGCATAGATCTGATGGATCAGGAACTACAGCGATCTTTTCAACATATCTTTCAGATGTGAGCGATAAATGGGAGAAGAAGGTGGGATCTGGTAAAGCCTTGAAATGGCCTCTTGGAATAGGTGGTAAAGGGAATGAAGGGGTTGCCAGTTATGTGAAGAGGATTAAAAATTCAATAGGTTACGTAGAATCAGCATATGTTAGGCAAAACAACATGGATTATGCCTTAATTCAGAACAAAGATGGAATGTATGTAAAACCAACATCAGAAGCAGTAAAAGCTGCAGCTGCAGATGCAAAATGGGAACAGTCAAAGGGGTACTATCTATGGCTGGTTAATGCTCCCGGGCAACAATCATGGCCAATTGTTGGACCAACCTTTATTCTACTTTCAAAGGACCAGATAGAACAGAATAAAAAAGTTGTTCAATTTTTTGACTGGGCCTTTAATAATGGCAACAGTGCTGCTGAAAAATTAGATTACATCCCACTTCCTGAAAATTTAAAAAGTGATATAAGGAATTATTGGGATAAAAATGGTATATTTTCTAATTAAACCTGTCTAAGAAATGCGCCTGCTCCTACGGGAATTAAGAGTTATGCGTATCTTCTTATGTTTGTATGATTGATGGTTAAAACTTGTATGCAGGTGTCTATAAGAACGTTTTTTATAGGAAGTTCAAAAGATGCGCTTAAAGACCATATAAATTAGTATGAAGAAAAATTGTATATATATCACCACACCCCAGAAATACATATCCTTTTTTAGAAAATTCTTTATTTTCTCTCTCAGCATAATTTGTCTCTTAAATTTGGGCATGGATACGAGCAATTGTTATTTAT
>Ga0209345_10000721_pt1 | contig 42315 bp, 39 predicted proteins | sample Cruoilmetagenom7_FD_187294 | JGI IMG/M metagenome (GOLD analysis project Ga0209345, IMG submission 187294) | Oil polluted marine microbial communities from Coal Oil Point, Santa Barbara, California, USA - Sample 7 (SPAdes) (version 2) | ecosystem: Environmental > Aquatic > Marine > Oil seeps ...
TTATTTGCATAAAAATCACCAAATATTTTTGTAACTTTAACGGCTTTCATCACAACAATATTTTTATCTATACTCTCTTTAGATGTAGTTATTTGTAACTTTGGTAATAATTTGTCTTTTTTTAAAGAGTTCACAAAAAATAATGATTCTAGTGTTGGTTCTTGATGTTTAATCTCTAAATTTTCCAAGCAGTATGTAGTGTCAGAGATAGTAATATGTTTTTTATCTGTTTTAGTTTTTTCATAAACAAAAAGTTTAATATCTTCAATAAGTTGATTAGAACTTCCTCTAGCTATAATCTCACCCTGATCAAACAACAATATATTATCCATTTTTGAAGCTTCACCCATATATGCAGTGCTAATTATCGAGATAGTATTAAACTCTTTTGCATTTTGTTTTAAAATCTCCCAAAGTTCAATCCTACTCAATGGATCAACTCCAGTAGTAGGTTCATCCAAAATTAAAAGTTTAGGACGGTGAAGCATAGTACAAACAAGAGATAGTTTTTGCATCATACCTCCACTTAAATCACCTGCTCGTCTATCTAAAAAATTTTCAAGTCCTGCCATTCTTAGTAAATGCTCTTTATACTCCAAAAACTCTTTATCAACTTTTATATCTCTTATATCTACAAAAAAATTTATATGCTCTTTTATAGTTAAAGTATCATATAAAACAAGTCCAATTCCTTGAGGCATATATCCAATATCGTATTTAACTTTTTGGGCCTCTTTGGGTGATTTATAACTAAAGTTATTATAAGTAATCTCCCCATCAAACTTTATCACTCCAGCAATAGCATTTAATGCTGAACTTTTTCCAGCTCCATCAGCTCCTATAAAACCAATAATCTCCCCATCATTTACTTGAAAATTTAAGTTTTTTATTGCTATCTTTTTTTTATGAGATACAGCTAGATTTTTTATCTCTAACATATTTAAATCTTTGGTATTTCACTTAATGATTGCGGTAGCGTTACACCATCAATTCCAATTATTCCAATAGCAGGAATTCCAAGTTTTAAAATAGGATTATATTTGATAGGTTTTAGATGAACTGCATACACTCTTTGAATTCTATCGCTTCTCACACTTACCTCTTTTGGTGTAAATTCTGCTTTTTGAGCTATTTGTGTCACTTTTGCTTTTATAGATTGATTGGGATTTGAATCTAAAAATATAACAGCTTTATCTCCTATTTTAACTTTCCCATTATTGATTGTATCTATAAAGACTTTCAGATAATAACTATCTGTATCACTTAAAGTCACAACACCTCTACTAGCACCAATCACTTCACCTTTATTTGCTATTTTCTCTATTACAAAGCCATTTATCGGTGATTTTAGAGTTAATTCATTTATCATAGATTTTACCTCTTGGGCATTTGCTTCTAGTTGTTTAATTTTACTCTGTAATGATTTTAGTTTAGTTTGCGATGCTTTAATATTTTGTTTTAAGATATCTATCTTTTTTAAATTATCTTTTTGAATCTCTAAAGAAGTTTTTCCAATATCAACAGAATTTAAAAGTTTTTCTTTTTCTACTTTTAATGATTCTAACTCTTTTTTTGTAGTTTTATATTTCAAATCTATAAGTTCAAATTTTTCAGGGGATATTGTTTTTGTCTCATAAAGTTTTTTATATCTTTTATGATCTCTTTCGCTTTGTTCACAATTAAAATTGGCAGTTTTGATTTTCAACTCTATACTATGCAAAGTTTTTTTGATGGTTTTTAAATTATCTTGTTTTATCTTTACCAAATTTGGAAGAGTTTTTTCTAAAAGTTTCAGCTCCATTTTTGAAGCTTCTATAGTTTGTTCAAATGATAGTTTTTCATCTCTTATAGAATTTATCGCCTCATTTAAGCTTTTATATTTACTTAAAAACTCATTTGAAATAAGTTTAGCTACTATCTGATTTTCTGTAACTATATCTCCCTCTTTTATAAAAATATTTTCTACCCTTGCAGGATATTTTGTATTAATTAAAATCAAATCTCCATCAATCCTACCACTACTAGCTATTAGACCATGTGGCAACTCTTTAGAATTTATCTTAATATATATAAAATATCCAGAAATTCCAACCAATACAGTAACTAATATCATCGTAATATAATTCTTTAATCCTTTAAACATATTATATCTCCTAGTAATATATTATTTCCTTGCGTTTTTTATTATACTTAAAAAAGTGTTATTATCAACTTGCAGAAGTGCTTTAGCATAAGCTACGTAAAGTTTAGCCTCTATTGAAATAAGGGTTTTCTGATTTCTTCAATATCTTTAATTATTATATGAAGCTATTCTTTTAAATATTTTATAATAATCATTAGTCTTTCTTATTATATATTCTATAATTAGGCATATAACAAATAAAAATAATAAAAATATATTCATCTCATATTAAAATACTTTAGATATAATCAATAAAAATATAATAATCATACAGGAAAATAGCAAATGATAAATTACGAAACTATTAAAAAGCTAATGTTCAATTTTGATCCAGAAACTGCACATCATATTGCTTCATTTGGTTTAAGAGCACTTCCATATTGCAGAACTATAAATAACTATATGGTGGAAAGAAACTTTATAAATGATGAGATATTAGCACAAGAAGTATTAGGGATAAAATTTCAAAATCCCATTGGTCTAGCAGCTGGATTTGATAAAAATGCAGATATGATAAAAGCTATGCCAGCACTTGGATTTGGATATACAGAAATTGGGACAATGACTCCCAAAGCACAGCTAGGAAATAAGAAACCAAGACTTTTTAGATACCCAGAGCATGAAGCTATACAAAATGCAATGGGCTTTAACAATGATGGTGCATTTGAAGTGATTCAAAATCTTAAAAAAGTTTATCCTTTTGCTATTCCAATTGGAGCAAGTATTGGGAAAAATAAAGTAACTCCTGAAAATGAAGCACTCAATGATTATGAAATACTTATCAAAGGGTTTAAAGATATTTGTGATTATTTAGTAGTTAATATCTCAAGCCCAAATACACCAAATTTACGAGACTTACAAAATGAAGAGTTCATAAAAGCTGTATTTGGTATGGCAAAAGAGATTACAAACACCCCTATTTTATTGAAAATAGCTCCTGATATGGAGGAAGTTACTGCAATCGAACTTTGTAAAACAGCTGTTGAAGCTGGAGCAGATGGAATTATAGCTACAAATACTACGAATGATTATAGTTTATTACCAAATCCTCAAGATTTTGGTGGGATTAGTGGAAAAGTTATGAGTGAAAAATCATATACTCTTTTTAAAGCAATCGCAAAAGAATTGCACAATAAAACAACACTTATAAGTGTTGGTGGAATAAGTGATGCACAAGATGCCTATCGCCGAATTACAGCAGGTGCTAGTTTAGTTCAAATATATAGTGCTTTTATTTTTCAAGGTCCTTCCATGTGTAAAAATATCAATGAAGAGCTAATTTCATTACTAAAAGCTGATGGCTACGCAAATATAAGTGAAGCTATTGGAGCTGATTATAAATAAGGAGATAAAATGAAACTAATATTATTTATCTTTCTAACATTACAAGGAGTATTGATGGCAAATAGCCTACCAAAATATTATGAAGAGACTTTAGAAAATGGTCTTAAAATTGTTGCAATCCCTATGGATAATGATAGTAAAGTTATCACTACAGACATTTTTTATAATGTAGGAAGTCGTGATGAGATTATGGGGAAAAGTGGAATTGCACATATGCTTGAACACCTAAATTTCAAATCAACAAAAAACTTAAAAGCTGGAGAGTTTGATACTATAGTAAAAGGTTTTGGTGGAGTAAATAATGCTTCAACGGGATTTGACTATACACACTACTATATTAAATCAAGTAATAAAAATCTTGGTAAATCACTTGAACTTTATGCGGATTTGATGGAGAACTTAACTTTAAAAGATGAAGAGTTTCAACCAGAACGAGATGTTGTAGCAGAGGAAAGAAGATGGAGAACAGATAATTCACCTATGGGGTATCTTTACTTCAAGCTTTTTAACAATACTTTTACATACCATCCATATCACTGGACACCAATTGGATTTATGTCTGATATTCAAAATTGGGATATTGAAGATATAAGAGAGTTTCACTCAAAATTTTATACACCATCAAATGCTATTATTGTAGTAGCAGGTGATATTACAAAAGAAGAAGTTTTTGATACAGCTAAAAAACATTTTTCTTCTATAAAAAATAGTGAAAATAGTAAAGAGATTACAAAAAATATACATACTATTGAACCAAAACAAGATGGGGAAAAAAGAGTTACTATTCACAAAGATTCACAAGTTGAAATCTTAGCTATAAATTTTCATATTCCAAACTTTTTAGATGAAGACCAAGTAGCACTATCTGCTTTAAGTGAATTATTAAGTAGTGGAAAGAGTAGTCGTCTCAATGAGTTATTAATTGATAAAAAGCAGATGGTAAATACAATTTATGCTTACAATATGGAGCTTAAAGACCCTGGTGTTTATTTGTTTTTAGCAGTTTGTAATCCAGGAATTAACGCTCAAGATGTAGAAAAAGAGATTTGGAAAGAGATTAAAAAAGTACAAAAAGGAGATGTAAAAAAATCAGAACTTGCTAAAATCAAGAAAAATTCAAAATCTGATTTTATCTTTTCACTAGAAAGTTCTAGTAGTGTAGCTTCATTATATGGAAGTTATCTTATACGAGGGGATATATCTCCACTTATGAATTATGAAGAAGATATTAAAAATCTTCAAACAGAAGATATAGTTGAAGTTGCAAAAAAATACCTCAATAAAAGTAATTCAACAACAATGATTTTAAAAAAAGACTAAAATAAAAAAGGTAAATCTGTTGCTGTAAAAAAGGCTTAATAGGTCATATATATGCAAAAGATCATTTACAAAATGATGAAATTTTGGTATTTGACAAAGAGAGTTTATGTGTGTTAGAAGTTGTTCAAGGGAAAAATGATGGTTTTTATATGATCAACTTACTATTTTCTAAATGTTGTACTTTAAGTGTGAATTGGCGAAATAATAAGTATAAATAATTTATTTTTTAAATAGATTTTTATTATACATAAATAAAAATAAATATTTATAATTAACTTAAATAATTTTATTCTATTAAATAGATATGAACTATAATTTTATAATAAAAACTTATGAAGGAGAAGATTATGGAACTAATATTTGCAATTATAATAGTTGTTTTTTTTATAATGCTCAATCAAGTAAGAATGGGACTAATAGGTGAAGAAAATACACCTTCTGAAATTTTGATAGGACTTTCAACAATTCTTTTTGGATTTATCTATTCACTTTTTGTCTAATATCATTATTATACAATGTTTGATATAATCGCACAATAATATTAAACATAATAAGGGACATAATATAATGACAATTGTTACAGGAGCTACTACGGCTATTATTACCCCATTTAAAAATGGAAAATTAGATGAACAGACCTATGCAAATCTAATCAAAAGACAGATTGACAATGGAATTGATGGAATTTGCCCAGTTGGAACAACTGGAGAAAGTGCAACACTAACTCATGACGAACACAAAAGGTGTATCGAGATTGCAGTTGAAGTTACAAAAGGTACAAGTTCTAAAGTACTTGCAGGTGCGGGAAGTAATTCAACTGCCGAAGCTGTAGAGATTGCACGACATGCTCAAAAATGTGGTGTTGATGCGCTATTTTCAGTAAGTCCATATTATAACAAACCTTCTCAAGAGGGACTATACCAACACTACAAAGCTATTGCAAATGCAGTACCAGAAATAGGACTTATGCTTTATAATGTACCAGGAAGGACAGGTGTAGATATAGAAGCCAATACAGTTATAAGACTATTTGATGATTGTGCAAATATCTATGGTATTAAAGAAGCAACAGGAAGTTTAGAAAGAACTACACAACTGCTTTCTCAAAGACCTGAACTAAAAGTATTAAGTGGTGATGATGCCATAGATTTCCCTATGTTAGCAAATGGTAGTGCTGGTATCACTTCTGTTACTGCAAACTTATTACCTGATTTAAAAAGTAAACTTACTCATGAAGCATTAAGTGGTAATTTTCTAATTGCAAAAGAAATAAACAATATGTTATATCCTATAAATAGTGTACTTTTTTGTGAATCAAATCCAATACCAATCAAAGCTGCTATGTATATTGCAGGTCTGATAGATACATTGGAATACAGACTACCATTAACTGCACCAAGCATTGAGAATATGAAAGCAATAGAAGTTGTTATGAAAAATTACAACATCGTAAAGTAAAACTTATGTATACAATTGTAGCTATCTTACTACTTTTTTTGATAGCTATATTTTCAATACTTTTGTATTTTAAATCTAAAAAATCAAGACAGACAATCCTAGATAGTGGAACTTGTCCCTCCTGTTTAGCTGAACCAAAAAGTTTTAAAGATGAAAATACTGGTGCACTTTTTAAAGTAGACCCCATAAAAAAAAGAGTTTTAAAAAACCATGGTTGTAGTGGAATAACAGAGTATGAATATCTTTGTACTCATTGTGGACTTAAAGAAGTTCATACAAGTGTAGGTCAAGGTTGTAGTCTTTAATTAAATTCTAATAAATAAAATTCTAAAAAAAGCAAGGAAATTCTCCTTGCTTTTTTTATTTAGAGAATATACTTGACAAAGAAAGATAAGAGTGATATAATTTTATTAGCACTCGAATTCAAAGAGTGCTAATTTTATAAATAAAGGTACAATAATGAGTAATAATATATTTGAAAAACTAACTAACCAAATGCAAGAAACGATAGAATCGGGATTGAGTCTAGCATTACACAATAAAAATCAAGAAGTAGAAGTAGTACATATAATTTGGGGACTTTTAACAAATACAAGTAGTGTATTAAACCAATTATTAAACAAAATGAACTTAGACAAGACCGCAATAGAACTTGAAGCAAAAAGCGTTGCAGGAAAACTTGTAACATCAAGTTCAGTATCAAAAGAAAATATTAAAATAAGTAGAAATGTTGTAGATACTTTAAATAATGCAAATGGACTCATGACAAGTGTTGGAGATAGCTTTTTAGCCGTTGATACTTGGATAATAGCAAACTTAAATAATCAAGTATTTAAAGATGTATTAGGGAAATATGTAGATTTAAAAGAGGTAAAAAAAGAACTAGAAACTATAAGAGGTGGAGCAAAAGTTGATAGTCAAAGTGGTGATGATAACCTTGAAGCACTTGAAAAATATGGAATTGATTTAAACAAAAGAGCGATTGATGGAAAACTTGACCCAGTAATTGGAAGAGATGAACAACTTACTCGAATGATGCAAATTTTAATTAGAAAAACTAAAAATAATCCTATTTTACTAGGGGAACCAGGTACTGGAAAAACTGCTATTGCAGAAGGATTAGCACAAAGAATAGTAAATAAAGATGTCCCAACTTCTTTAGCAAATAAAAGAGTTATAAGTCTTGATATGTCAGCACTAATTGCTGGAGCGAAATATAGAGGAGAATTTGAAGATAGATTAAAAGCTGTTATTAAAGAGGTTCAAAAGGTTGGGAATATTATCCTTTTTATCGATGAGATTCACACTATTATTGGTGCAGGTGCATCTGAAGGAAGTATGGATGCTGCAAATATCTTAAAACCAGCACTTGCACGGGGTGAATTACACACTATTGGAGCAACTACACTTAAAGAGTATAGAAAATATTTTGAAAAAGATGCTGCAATGCAAAGAAGATTTCAGCCTATTAATGTTGATGAACCAAGTGTAAATGAAGCACTACAAATTCTAAGAGGTATTAAAGAAAAACTTGAAACTCATCATAACGTAACTATAAATGATAGTGCACTCGTAGCCGCTGCAAAATTAAGTGATAGGTATATTACTGATAGATTTTTACCAGATAAAGCAATTGATTTAATTGATGAAGCAGCAGCAGAATTAAAAATGCAAATAGAGTCTGAACCAACTATACTTTCAATAACAAAAAGAGCTATTGGTACACTTGAAGTTGAAAAAGAAGCTTTAAAAATGGAAAAAGGTAACAAAAATGACTCTAGGCTTTCAGAAATAGAAAAAGAACTTAGTGATTTAAAAGAGAAACAAAGAAGCCTTGAAACACAGTTTCAAAATGAAAAAGAGACTTTTAATGCTGTATCAACTATTAAAACTCAAATTGATGAACTTAAAGGAAAAGCTGAACGAGCAAAAAGAGAAAGTAAATTTGAAGAAGCTGCACAAATAGAGTATGGACAAATTCCAGAACTAGAAGGAAAAATCAAAGAAAATGAAGAAAAATGGGCAAAAATGCAAGAGCATGGAACACTATTACGAAATTTTGTTGATGAAGATGCAATTGCTAGTATTGTTTCAAGATGGACAGGAATCCCTGTAAATAAAATGCTTACAGGTGAAAAACAAAGAATATTAGAAGTTGAAAGTGTTCTTAAACGTGATGTTGTCGGTCAAGATGAAGCACTTAGAGCAATATCACGAGCTATTAAAAGAAATAAAGCAGGACTAAGTGATGAAAGTAGACCAATAGGTAGTTTTATGTTTCTTGGACCAACAGGGGTTGGGAAAACAGAATCTGCTAAAACATTAGCAAAATTTTTATTTGATGATGAAAAATCACTGATTAGATTTGATATGTCTGAGTATATGGAAAAACATAGTGCAAGTAGATTAGTTGGTGCAGCTCCTGGTTATGTGGGATATGAAGAGGGTGGACAATTAACTGAAAAAGTAAGAAGAAAACCATATAGTGTAATTCTTTTTGATGAGATAGAAAAAGCACATCCTGATGTATTTAATATTTTATTACAAGTTCTTGATGATGGACGATTAACTGATAACAAAGGTATAACAGTTGATTTTAAAAATACAATTATAATCTTAACTTCAAATATTGGAAGTAGAAAAATTATTGAGATTGAAGATAAAGAACTACGAAAAGAAGAGGTTTTAACTGAACTAAAAGGACATTTTAGACCTGAATTTTTAAATAGACTTGATGATATAATTATTTTTGAACAGCTAGGACTCGATGCGATTAGTAATATTGTAAATATTATGTTTGATTCTATTGCTAAAAAAATGTTATCTAAAAACATTGAACTTACTATGACAGCTGAAGCAAAACATTATATTGCAGAAGCTGGATTTGATCCTGTGTATGGTGCAAGACCATTGAAACGAGCATTATATGAAATAGTTGAAGATAAATTAGCTGATTTAATTCTTGAAGAAAAAATTGAAGAGGGAAATAGAGTAGAGTTTGATTATAAAAATAATGAAGTTGTCGTAAATATCTCTTAAGATAAAATTTCCAAGTTTTTACTTGGAAATTTTATTTAGTACTATTTTATAGTCTGAACATGTGCAGCAACGGCTTCAATATCTGTAGCACTTAGCTTATTTACTTGAGGTATCATAATAGCTTTCATAGCTCCACCGTAACTACCATCTTTGTAACCATTCATTGTTGTAACAATTTCATCTTGACTTAATGTTGCTAACACTTTAGATTTACCTAGTGCAACTTTTTCTGCTTTTGCACCATGGCAAGTTTTACATGCACTATTATAAATAGCTGCACCATCTGCGAATAAGCTCCCTGTAATAAGAGTAACTAAAAACAATTTTTTCATAACTTTCCTTTTTTCAATATGAATACAGATTTTACTATATTTTATATTAGAAAATGGTATTTTGTTTAAATTCCAACTAAACTAACCTTAAGTATTTTTTAAATATAATCCCGAACTCAATTTAGAAAAAAGGAAATTAGGGATGAAAAGAACATATCAACCACATAACACACCGAGAAAAAGAACTCACGGTTTCAGAACAAGAATAGCTACTAAAAATGGTAGAAGAGTTATCAAAGCAAGAAGAGCTAAGGGTAGAAAAAGATTAGCTGTTTAAGCAAATCTCACAGAATAAATACTCACAAAGAGTTTAACTACATTTATAAGAGCAACAAAAAGTGGCACACTAAAAGTTTTGTTGTTTTTTTTCAAAAGAGTAATTATTTAAATATCGCTTTTGTATCATCAAAAAAAGTTGGAAACGCAGTACATAGAAATAGAGCACGTAGAGTTTTACGTGCTTTAGTTTTAGAAAAAGAAAATCAACTTTCAAATGGAAAATATATATTTGTAGCAAAAAATGAACTTTTTGAACGAGATCACAAAACTTTACAAAAAGATTTTAATTTTGCAATGAAAAAATTAGGTTTATATCAGTGAACAAATTAGTACTTTTACTTATTAACTTTTATCAAAAGTACTTAACTATACTATCATTTGGAAGTTGTAGATATTATCCAACTTGCTCATCATATGCAAAAACTCAATTTCAACATAACAATTTTTTTAAGGCTTTTTTATTTTCTAGCTATAGAATACTAAAATGTAATCCACTTTTTGATGGAGGATTTGACTATGTCAAAATAAAATCTCCAACAAAAAGTAAAATAAATCTAGAATTTAAAAAGATTAAGGTAAAATACTGGCTTGTTCCAGTAGATGAAGACCGATGCTTTATACTGAAACATAATACAAAATGGGATAAATAAATGTCAATTAACACGAATAATATAAATAAAGAAAAAACACAAAAAAAAATATTAATAGCAACAGCTCTATCATTTGCTTTTTTTATAGCTTATGATTTTTTATACTTACAACCAAAACAAGCTGCGGTAACTGAATTAAACAAACAAAATGCAATACAACAGACAACTACACAAAATAGTGCACCTACAACTGTAAATAACTCAGTAACAACACAAAATAGTGCTCCAACAACAAACACTGTAGTAACAACTGATATAGTTTCAACAATTGAAACAAAAAATAATATTATCAAAATTGATAATTTAGGTAGAATTGCACAAGTAACTTTAAAAGAGCTACAATATGTTGATGAAGACAATAAACAACTTCATCTTTTTGAACAAAATCAATTACGACCTTTAGAGGTTAGATTTGCTAACACTGCTACAAATAATGAAGCATTTAAAGTAAATGTAGTCGCTTCTTTAGATAAAATAGATGCAATCAATTCAGTTCAAAAACTAATTTTAACTCAAAACCTTACAAATACAACACTTACAAAAGTTTTAACATTTTATCCTGATGGACACTATGATATAGATATTAGTAGTACAAATAAAGAAGAATTTTTTATCACTCCAGGGTTTAGACCTAATGTTTTAGCTGATATGTATGCAGATCATGGGGCACTTTTAACTTTAAATGACGGAACACTTAATATCATTGAAGATGAAGATATGGAGAAAAGTGCTGAACTTGTTGGTGTAAATGTTGCTTCTGCATTTGATAGATATTATGCAACTGTTTTATATAATTATGATGTAAGCATGGCTGTAAGCGTAATGAAAGATATCAATGACTCTCCAAATCTATTTATCCAAGCAAAAGATGGTATCTCGCTTCATGGATATATGGGACCAAAAAAGTATAAAACACTTGTAGCACTTGATGAAAGACTATCTTCTGTTATTGAATATGGTTGGTTTACGTTTATTGCAAAACCTATGTTTACTATGCTTCAATATATCCATGATTATGTTGGTAACTGGGGTTGGACAATTGTTATAACTACAATTTTAATAAAACTTATACTATTTCCTTTATCTCATAAAGGTATGGTATCTATGAATAAGCTAAAAGATTTAGCACCAAAAATCAAAGCTATTCAAGAAAAATATAAAGATGACAAACAAAAGTCATCTATGCATATGATGGAACTCTATAAAAAAGAGGGTGCAAATCCTATGGGTGGATGTTTACCAATCATCTTACAAATACCTGTTTTCTTTGCTATTTATAGAGTTTTACTAAATGCTATAGAGCTTAAAGGAAGTGAGTGGATATTATGGATTGATGATTTAGCTGTAATGGATCCTTATTTTGTACTACCTATTTTAATGGGTATCACAATGTTCTTACAACAAAAAATCACACCAAATACTATGACAGATCCACTACAACAAAAAATGTTTCAATTTTTACCTGTAGTATTTACATTTTTCTTCCTATGGTTCCCAGCGGGTCTTACCCTTTACTGGTTTATAAATAACTTATTTACAATTGGTCAACAATATTATGTAAATAGAATTTTTAATGTTGCAAGAGAAGAAAGACATGATAAACACCTAGAAGAGAAACATCATAATAAAAAATAAAGGATAAAGTATGGTACGAGAGTTTCAAGGTAAAACTTTAGAAGAGGCATATGAAAAAGCCTCTTTATCTTTAAAATGTTCCATAACTGATCTTCATATAGATATACAACAAGCTCCAAGCAAAGGATTTTTAGGATTCTTTGCTAAAACTGCCATTATAAATGTAACTTTCCGCAAAGAAAAAAAACATTCTAAAAAGCATCCTCATAAAGAACATAAAGAGAATCAAAAGACAGAAACATTATCTTCAAAACTTAATTCTTTAAAAAATGAAGAAAAAGTTGTTAAAAGTACAGAAATAAAACAAATTCAAGAAGAGAAAATTTTTAATGATTTTTATGAGAGTGAAAAACTACAACTTCATAAAGCACCAATAGTCAATAAATCACATCAAGAAACTATCAAAGAGATACAAGCACAAGTTCAAAACTTATTTTCGAAATTATGCTACCAAATTAATGAAATAAAAGTTGATATTATAGATGAAGGGAAAACAGTTTATATAGAGTTCAGTGGCGAAGATAGTGCCCTTCTAATAGGGAAAGAAGGCTATAGATACAAAGCATTATCATATATTCTGTTTAATTGGATAAATGATAAATACGATATGATGTTGCGATTAGAAATTGCTGAGTTTTTGGCAAATCAAGAACAAGCAATATATACTTATCTTGAACCCGTTATAGAAACTATTAATGCTGAAGGTTTTTACAAAACTAAACCACTAGATGGTATATTAATCCATATTGCACTTACCAAATTAAGAGATCAATTTCCAGATAAATATGTTGCAGTAAAAACTAATATTAAAGGAGATAAGTATATTTTAGTGAACGAATACCGTTCTCACTAATATACTTAATTTTTAAGTGATAAATGAAGATACAATAGTTGCTATTGCAACTGCAAATGGAATTGGCTCTATCTCTATAGTTAGACTAAGTGGAAGTGATGCTCTAAACATTGCAAAAATAATTTCTAAACAATCTACCTTAAAACCAAGATATGCAAAGTTATCAAAACTCTATGATAAAAGTAATGAACTTATTGATGAAGCACTAGTTCTTTATTTTCAAAATCCTTTCTCTTTTACGGGGGAAGATGTGGTTGAATTCCAATGTCATGGTGGAGTTGCAATATCAAATATCGTTTTAGAAACTTGTATTAAATATGGTGCAAGAATAGCAAATCCAGGTGAATTTTCAAAACGAGCATATTTAAATAATAAAATCGATCTCTCTCAAGCACAAGCAATATCAAAAATGATAGAAGCAAAAAGTGAAGATGCTGTAAAGTTACTTGCTCGTCAGCTAAAAGGTGAGTTAACTGAGTTTGTAGATACAATAAGAAAAGACTTACTTTTTATGTTGGCATATACTGAGGTAAATATTGATTATGCAGAAGAAGATTTACCAAAAGATATTTTTGAACAAATTAAAGAAAAGCTTGATGCGACACAAATAAAGCTTGATAATACTTTAGAAGCAAGTAGAAGAAGAGAGGGTCTTATTGAGGGCTTTAAAGTGGCCATTGTAGGAAAACCAAATGTTGGAAAATCTAGTCTGCTTAATAAACTTTTAAATTTTAATCGTGCTATTGTTAGTGATATAGCTGGAACAACAAGAGATACGATAGAAGAAAGTGTTCGTATTGGAACTCATATTATAAAAATAGTTGACACCGCAGGGATTAGAGAAGCAAAAGATGAGATAGAAAAAATAGGTATTGAAAAATCAAAAGAAGCTATTGAACAATCAGATATAGTAATAGCTTTATTGGATGGAAGTAGAGAATTTGATGATGAAGATCAAAAGATAGTTGATATTTTAGATACAACAGATAAAGAAACTATTGTAATTCTTACAAAAGCAGATTTGAAACAAAAACTAGATACAAAATTAATTCATTTATCATATTTAACACTCAACACAAAAGAAAATATTAAACCATTGATCACACGCCTTGAGGAGATTTTAAATCAAAATACAAGCGGTGATGATATTACGTTAATATCTAAACAACAAATAATAGAAGTAGAAAACACACTTTCTAATATACACCAATCTTATATTCCCCTGAAAACTGGAGAATTGGAGTTTTTTGCACATCATATTAATGAAGCAATTGAATCTATCTCAAATATTACAAGACCTTATGAACATAGTCAAATGTTAGATGTAATGTTTGGTGAATTTTGTTTAGGAAAATAAGATGTTTAGAAATTCGTCAGTTTTAGAATTTTTAGAAGAGAATAAAGATTGCTCCTATTTTGAAAATAAATCTTCTGATATACGATATAGATATATGGAACATTGTACAAATGAAGAACAGATGAAAATGTTAGAACGAGGTTGGAGAAGATTTGGAAATATGCATTTTGTTCCAGAATGTAAAAATTGTACTGAATGTAAAACTATAAGAATTGATATTAAAAATTTTAAATTTACAAAAAGTCAAAAAAGAATTTTAAATAAAAATAAAGAGACTCAAGTTTACATTCAAAAACCTACAGTTACTCACGAGCATATTAATCTTTTCAATAAATATCATCAGCATATGCAATATAAAAAAGATTGGCAAGAAAATATAATAGATGTACAAGAGTATCATAACTCTTATGTAAATGGTGCCCATGATTTTGGGAAAGAGATACTCTACTTTAGAGATGAAAAACTTGTTGCTGTTGCATTAAGTGATATATTAACGGAAGGTGTTTCTGCTATATATTGTTACTACGACCATGATTATGAAGATTTATCTTTGGGTAAATTTTCAATTCTTGCACAAATAAGTATTGCAAAACAAGCAAATATCCCTTATTTGTATTTAGGATATTGGATACAAGACCACTATAGTATGGGATATAAAGAAAATTATAAACCTTTTGAAGAATTAAAAAATAGAGCAAAACTAACAGAAGAAACAATATGGAGTTATCATGAACGAAGATAGAAGAACAACAATAGTTGACGAGGAAATCGAAGATTTAGAAGAAAATAGTAAAAGAGATGAGATATTTGAACAATTTAAATTAGCTCTTTTAAATGAAGATCCAACAAGACTACTTGGAAAATTTTATAACTATTGTGATGAATATGTCAATTTTGAGTTTGATGAAAGTGCATTAAATATGGATGAAGCAGATAGTGTCCTTAGAAAAACAAATATTTTACGGGACAAACTTATAGATTCGTTAGAAGAAATATTATCTTACAAATTTGAAAATATAACAACAGATACTCTAAAATTTAAAATCTCATTTACAACAACTCTTGAAGATATAAAATATACTATTTTTATAGAAGTTTTTCCTGATAGTTTTGATTTAGAGATATTATAAAAAATTATTATGAACTTTACTTTTATAACACTTTTCCCTAATCTAATAAAACCATATTTTGAAGATTCTATATTAAAAAAAGCAATAGAGAAAAATTTGATAAATATAAATTTTTTTAACCCAAGAGATTACACAAAAAATAAACATAAAAAAGTAGATGACACACTTTGTGGTGGAGGTGCAGGGCAACTTATTTTTCCACAACCACTTTTTGACCTTTTAGATCAAATAAAAGCTGAAAATAAAGATGCTTATATTATATTTCCTTTAGCAGCTGCAAAACCATTTAGACAAAAAGACGCTATAAGATTAGCCAAAAAAAAACATCTTGTATTTGTAAGTGGTAGATACGAAGGTATTGATGAAAGAGTTATAGAAACCTATGCAAATGAAGTTTTTAGTATTGGGGATTATATCTTAACTGGGGGAGAATTAGCATCAACAGTTATGGCAGATGCTATAAGTAGAAATTGTGAGGGTGTATTGGGGAATAATGAATCTTTAGAGGAGGAAAGTTATAATACCAATAAAGATGATAAACTCACACTTGAAGCTCCTTCCTTTACAAAACCGATAAATTTCAAAGGATTAAGTGTGCCTTCAGAATTATTAAAGGGAAATCACGCTAAAATTCGCAACTTAAAACTAAGACTGTCTAAGTGCAAAACTAAGTACTTTAGACCATAAATGGGGCACTTTGGGTATTTTAAAAGACACATACCCCCGACATAAGGAAAAAAAATGAAAAATAAATACATTGCAGCTTTTGAAGCAGCACAGATTGAAGCTAAAGAGATACCACAATTTAGAGCTGGTGATACACTAAGACTTGGTGTTGAAATTAAAGAAGGTGAGAAAACAAGAGTTCAAAATTTCGAGGGAATCGTTATTGCTTTAAAAGGTGAAGGTGTATCTAATACTTTTACAATCAGAAAAACTGGTGCAAATGGTATTGGTATAGAAAGAATTTTCCCATTATACTCTGAAAGTTTAAAAACAATCGAAGTATTAAGAAGAGGTGATGTAAGACGTGCTAAGTTACATTACTTAAGAGATCTTAAAGGTAAGGCTGCAAAAATTAAAGAATTAAGAAAGTAATCTTACAACTTTAATTTAAAAAAGGTAAGTATCTTTTGATACTTACCTTTTTTTTATATCTTATGAATAGTATAACAAACTCACCAATAGAACAAATTACTTTTGAAAACCAATCTTTTTTAATAAAAAGAGATGACTTACTTCACAAAGATTTTAGTGGAAATAAAGCACGAAAATTTTACTACTATTTTATTAATGACTTTCCAAATATTGAGACAATTATTAGCTACGGTTCAAATCAATCAAATGCAATGTATAGTTTATCTGTACTTTGTAAGCTAAAGAATTGGAAGTTTATTTATTATGTAGATCACATCCCCTCTTTTTTAAAAGAAAACCCTCAAGGAAACTATAGGTATGCTGTAGAAAATGGTATGAATATTATTGAAGATAAAGATTTTGAAAAAGATAATTTACACTTACAAAAAAATGAACTCTTCATAAGTGAAGGTGGTGCTGTAAAAGAAGCTCAATTTGGACTTAAGATATTAGCCAATGAGATAACAACTTTTCAAAAACAAAATAATATAAAAAATTTAAAAGTTTTTCTTCCAAGTGGTACAGGGACAACTGCTCTATTCTTGCAAAAATATTTAAATAGTAAAGTTTTAACTTGCCCTTGTGTGGGAGATAATGATTATCTAAAAAAACAATTTTTAGAGCTTGAAAGTGATGAAAAACTTCATCCAACTATTATAAATACGGATAAAAAATATCATTTTGGGAAACTCTACAAAGAAAATTATCTTATCTGGAAGAAATTAAAGCAGCAAACTAATATAGAGTTTGACTTATTATATGACCCAATTGGTATGAAAACTTTTCTCTCCCTACCAAAAGATAAAAACTTCACTTACCTATATATTCACCAAGGAGGTCTTATAGGCAATGAAACTATGGTTGAACGCTATGTTTATAAGTATAAAAATCTAATTTAAGCTACTTAACCACTCTTGGAAAGCTTTTACTTGTTCTTCTGTTCTAACCGTACTTGTTCCACCAAAACTTGTTCTTGCATTCATAGAGTTTCTAAGATTTAAGTACTCTAAAATATCTTCATTTATAGATGCAACCTCACTATTAGCACCTCTAATTTCATCAATTGTTAATTCACTCATATCTTTATCTAATTTATTTGCAACAGCAACCACATCTTTAGTGATATAATAAGCTGTTCTAAAAGGTAAATTTGCTTTTTGTACTAAATAATCGGCTAAGTCTGTCGCACTTAAATGCCCTACTTTACAAGCATTTTCCATAGTATCAACATTAATAATAAGTGTATCCATAACAGAAGTTAAAATATCTATAGATATCTCAGCAGTTGCTACACTATCAAATACACCCTCTTTATCCTCTTGCGTATCTTTATTGTAAGCTAACGGTAAACCTTTCATAACAGTAAGCAGTCCCATAAGATTTCCATACACTCGTCCTGTTTTTCCTCTTAAAAGCTCTGGGACATCAGGATTTTTCTTTTGTGGCATAATTGAACTTGTTGTCGCATATTCATCAGACATTTTTACAAAACCAAACTCATAACTTGACCATAAAATTAATTCTTCAGAAAGTCTACTTATATGCATCATAGCCGTAGAGATATTAAATAAAATTTCTAAGGCAAAATCACGATTACTACTTGTATCCAAAGCACAAGCTGTTGGTGCATCAAAACCTAGCAATTCACTTGTTTTAAATCTATCAATATTATGTGGCGTTCCAGCAAGTGCTGCACTTCCTAGTGGACAGTTGTTATTTCTCTCATAGCTACTCTCAAACCTTTCATAATCTCTTTTAAACATATTTGCATAGGCTAACATATGAAAGCCAAAATTTACAGGCTGCGCATGTTGTAGATGTGTCATACCAGGAATTAAAGTTTGAGTATGTTTTGAAGCAATATCTACTAAAGTTTTAATCAAATTTTCCAACTTATCTTTTATCACGATACTTTTATCTTGAACATACAATGCAAAGTCAGTTGCTACTTGGTCATTTCTACTACGTGCTGTGTGAAGTCTTCCACCTGCATCACCAATATACTCTGTAAGTTTTGATTCAATAGCCATATGTACATCTTCATGCTCTATTTTCCACTCAAACTCACCAGCTTCTATCTCACTTTTAATACGTAAAAGTCCAGCTTCTATTTTCTCTTGGTCTTCAATAGTGATAATACCTTGTAAAGCTAACATTTTACTATGAGCGATACTCCCTGTTATATCTTGAGCATAAAGTTCTTTATCAAACATAACCGAAGCATTGAATTGATCTAATAGTTTTGCATTTGTATTTTTTAAAATCTGTTTATTTGGCATAAGTTTCCTATATTATATTTTATTTGTATGTATATCCATTTGAGGGTAAGGTATACTAATATTCTTCTCATCAAATGTTAATTTTACTTTTTCAATTGTATCAAAATGAACATCCCAATAATCCTCATTTTTTACCCAAATTCTTACTGTAAAGTTTACACTACTATCAGCTAGTTCACCAACTGCTACAAAAGGTTCTGGGTCTTTTAATACTCTTGAATCTTCAGTAATAATATCTAATAATGTTGATTTTGCTAATTTTAAATCATCATCATAACCTATACCAAATACAAAATCAACTCTTCTTGTATCTTTTTTAGAATAGTTAATTATATTTCCACCAATGATATTTGAATTTGCTACTATGATTACTTTATTATCAGGTGTTTTAAATACAGTATTAAATAAATTTAACTCTTCAACAGTACCAGCAACTCCCCCTGCTTCAATAAAATCACCAAGATTAAAAGGTCTAAAAATAACGATCATAACACCCGCACTTATATTTGATAATGTACTTTGAAATGCTAATCCAACAGCTAAACCAACAGCCCCTAAAATAGCAATAAATGATGTAGTTTCAATACCTAATTGACTAAGTGCTGCTAATACAACTACAACTAATAATATTCCATAAATTACATTTCCTAAAAATACTGCTAATGTATCATCGGCACCTGATTTTATTAAAAGTTTTTTTGAATAATTTGATGCTATTTTGGCAACTCTTTTACCAATTATAAAAATTGCTATAGCAATTACAATATTTATTGCGTATGAAGATAAGATCTCTGTTAAGTTTTCCATTATATTCCTTTTTTTGAAGCTATCATTATACTAAAAATGGTATTAATAAGTTCAATTACAATAAAAAAGGGATAGCCAAAGCTATCCCTTTTGAAGTATTTTGACTATTTATTAAACTGGTAAAACCCTAATATTTTCATCCACTTTTTGTTTCAATGTAGATTCAATAGCATATAATGTTCCTGTAGAACCTGAAGCACAACTTCCACAAGCACCCAAGTATCTAATATAGATATCATAGTATGGTGTATTTTCTTTTATATCTATAATTTCCATATCTCCACCATCCATAACTAACATTGGTCTTATATATTCATCTATTACTGCATCTACTGCTTTTATTCTTTGTACTATTGTCATTTTATCAAATGAATTTTCACCTGTTTGTGTTGTATCTGCAGCTGATGTAAGTTTCTCTGCGTCCATTGAAGCTTTTACTTCTGCAAGTATATCTACTAAGTAAACATCTTTTGGTTCATGTCCACCTGGTCTTACACATGATTTACAATAGCTTCCTGCTTTTGTTTTTTCCACTATCTCTTCTACTGTTTTAAGATTATATTCTCTAATTGCATCTACAATATCTTTTCTTGTTTTTCTTGCACATTCACAAACGATATCTTGATTTTCAATATCAGAACGTTCTACCCCTTTATATTGTGCTGCTGCTTCAAGTATAACATCATAAGCCATAACACTACAATGCATCTTTTGAGGTGGAACTGCTGGAATATTTGGATCATCTCTTAAAAATGCTTCCACTTCTGTATTTGTAATATGAATAGCATCATCTACTTTTTTACCAATACACAACTCTGCCATAGCATCACTTGAAGCAATAGCTGTACCACAACCAAAACTTCTAAATTTACTATCAATAATAGTATCTGTTTTTTCATCTACAAGCCAGTATAATCTAACTGCATCACCACAAGACTCAGCACCAAAATCTGCAACAATTAATCTTGCATTTGCTTTAGTAGCATCTTCTTGTGTAAACTCACCCAATGCTCTTGGGGTATTCATTCTATCTTGTACTTTTTTACTATATTGTTCCCAAACATTTCCTGTTACTAATTCATCTCTAGCCATAATATTATCCTTTATATATATTCTTTTTTTATTTTTTTTATTTAAACTAACTAAGCCCATTTATATGAGTAGGAGATTTTAAACTTCAAGATTGTGCGATAAGTTCTAAAGATGTACGCTAGTACCTCGAAGAACTTAGAGTGCAATATTGAAGAATTAAAATCTTCTAATCGTGTAAATGAACAGAGAATGCTTCTTGTTTAGCATATGTCATAGATATATCTCTAATTCTTGCCACAGCTATTTTTACTTGTTCAACAACATAATCTATCTGGGATTCTGTTGTAAATTTACTCAGTGCAAACATAACTGTTGCATTTGCTATTTCTACTTTCTCACCTAAGGCTTCAACAACTGCACTTGATTCTAAATCTTCACTTGAACAGCTTGAACCTGTAGAGATATAGATACCTTTTTCATTCATATCCCAAAGCATCGCTTCACCTTCAACACCTCTAAAAGATATTGCAACTAAATTTTTTAATCTTTTTACTCTTGGTACATACGATTTTGTATCTGCTATTTTAAGAAGTTCATCTTCTAATTTATTTCTTAGGCTTTGAGTTGTATGATCTAGGAAAGAAAGGTTTATATTTGATAATTCTAGTGCTTTAGCCATAGCTGCTACTCCATTATTATACAAGCTCCCTGCTCTTTTTCCACCCATTACATTTTTTGCACCATGAATTAGTGTTGTAAATGGAGCACCTGCTTTTATGTACATAAGACCTACACCTTTTGGTCCATGAAATTTATGAGCTGAACAGGTAAAGTAATCTACTCCTAAATCTCTTACATCTACTTTCATTTTACCAATAGCTTGAGCACCATCACTATGAAAGAACACATTATATTTTTTTGCTATTTCAGATATTTTTTTAATATCTTGTATAGCACCTGTTTCATTTGAAGCTATAAGAACTGAGATAAGGCAAGTATTTGGAGTGATTGCTTTTTCTAGTTCATCTAATTTTACAAGACCATTTACATCTGTTCCTATATAAGTAACTTCCATACCCATCTCTTTACAGTATTTTAGAGGTGATTTTATAGATGAATGTTCTGCAACTGTTGAGATGATATGATTTTTTGTATCACCTTTTAGGAAGTTATGTAAATATGTTTTTATTACAGTATTATTTCCCTCTGTTGTAGAAGAGGTTACTATAATATCATCTGCATCATCTGCACCTATTCCTTCATATAAGGTATCATAAGCATCATTTAGTAATTTTCTTACCTCTATACCTTTATTATATATTACATTTACATTTCCAAATTTCTCTATACTATCACAGTACACTTTTTGTACTTTTGGGTCTACTTGTGTTGTTGAGTTATTATCTAAATATACTTCCATCGTTTAGCCACCTAATTATTAATTTTGCAAGTGTAACTTAAATAAGATAAAATAAGTCTTATTAGAAAAATTTAATTTATTTTTTTCTATTTTTTATATCTCTTTCTACTTCGCGTCTTTCAAAACCTTCATAAATAGGGTCTAGTATTTCTTTTCTCATTTTTATATCATTCTTACCACTAAATTCTTTTTGTGTTGCATCATCAACTATTTTTTGAGCAATTATACTTGCTTGTTTTGATACAAGATTTGTTTCATCTGCTATTTTTGCATTTTCTTCTACTGATTTATCAATATATGAAATTGTATTATTGATTTGTGAAATTTTTTCTTGTTGTATTGCTGTATCTTTTGAAACTTTATCAATTAAAGTTGTAGTTGAAGCGATATTTTCATTCAAATTTTTATACCCTTCTATCATATCATTTGCAATTGAACTTCCAATATTAGATTCTGAGGTGGCTACTTCTACAAGTTTTTTAATCTCATTTGCAGCATCAGCACTTCTTGAAGCTAAATTTCTGACCTCTTGAGCTACAACTGCAAATCCTTTTCCAGCTTCACCTGCAGTTGCTGCTTCTACTGCTGCATTTAAAGAAAGTATATTTGTTTGAAATGCTATTTGATCTATTATTATTATAGCTTCCGTTATTGCTGTGACTTTTTCATTAATATTTGTTATTGATTCTACTGTCTTATTTGCTAAGTTGTGTCCTTGACTTGAAGAGCTTCTTACTTTATTTGCTAAGTTTTCCATATCTTGAGAATTTTTTGAAATATTTGCAAGATTTTGTGTAACTTCATTTAGTGATTCTGAAGCCTCATTTAGTGAACTCGTCTCTTCTTGAGAAGCTTGTGCTAATTTGCTAATATTTGCTGATAAAACTGCTGATGTTTGTTGCAATGCTTTTCCATTTTTAAGATTTTGACCACTTAGTTGTGTCAGTGTATCTCCTAAATAATCTACTTGTTCAAAAAGTTGTTTAATCTGTGCTATAGTATTTTCTGTTGATTCAACTTTATAAGAATAGTGATCTTGAGAATATTTTTCTAAAACATCTAAGATTTTTGAAATATTCGTATTTAATGAAAATATTAAATTATTTACTATATCAGTAAGATTATTAATTTCTGGATTATTTGCTTTCATGTCAATTTTTACATTAAGATTCCCTAATGAAACTTCTTGACACACTTTTGAAACTTCTTTCATTACAGTAGCATCTTTATTTAAACCTTGAATAGTTTTTTCAATATTTTCATTAATTGAAATTACCATTTGTCCAATTTCATCTTCACTATGAACTTTAAATGGTTCTATCGTTTTTCTCCCATTTGCTAAAAATAAAAAAAATAATTTCAACCCTTCTTGAAGTTCTTTTAATGGATCAGTTGCTTTTTTTGCCACGAACCAAACAACTATCAAAGTCAATAATATAATAATAATAGATAAAGTCACTATAGACAGTATTGTATCATTAATAGCATCATCGGCACTATCTAAAGAAAATGTTAAATCAATAACACCAACTACATCTCCCTCTTTTTGATTTACATGACATATCATACATTCACTTGTAGCAATCATAGGTCGTAAAACTCTTAAATAATGAGAACCCTTTGTATACTCTTCACGAACCTGTTCTTTTTTACTACTGAATGTTTTTAATACCTCTTCATCAGTTGTAAACTTTGATTGAGGAGAATACATCTCTATAGTTTCTTTACTTTTTGCAACAGTTAAGTTTGTTAATCCTTTAATACTTTTTCTACTGTCATCTTCTGCTTTTTGAATAACAACTGGATCACCTGTATTCATAGCATTACGCAATGTTAAAAATAAAGAATCTGTCAACATTGCCAAAGATTCTTTTGCACTCTCTTTTGATAATGCATGCATGTTTTTAGTTGTAATATAGTTTGTAATGATATTACCCAAAGTTAGAATAATAATTATTGGTAAAATTATTTTTGTTGAAACACGAAGCTTATTTAACATAAAAATCCTCTATTTAGTATGATTAATTCAGTTATTATACTGAAAAGAGACTTTAAAGAGACTTTTAAAAAGCAGTTATAAATCTATATATGATATAATAATACTATTAAATTATTTTAGGATGGGTATGACAGTTTCAAGATATGATGCAAGTGGGAATACTTTTGTAATATTTCACACAAATGAAAGAGAAGACTATAGCCAGCTTGCAGTACAATTATGTAAACAAGAAAATACAGATGGTATGATAGTTGTTGTGCCACATTTGGTATATGATTTTGAGTGGCTTTTTTATAATAGTGATGGAAGTACTGCTTCAATGTGTGGAAATGGTACAAGAGCAGTTGCTCATTATGCTTATACAAACCAATTGTGTGGTACATATCTGAAGTTTTTAACAGGAGCTGGAGAGATTACTTGTGAAGTGAACGAAGATATCGTTAAAACAACTATGCCAAAACCAAAATTTATCAAAGAAGACTTTGAAGAAGAAGGTTTAAGATGGTTTCTTCTAGATACGGGGGTTCCTCATTTGGTTACCATAACAGATAATTTAGAACAATTCAATATTGAACTGTGCCGAAAAATGAGAAATAAATACAATGCAAATGTAAATTTCGTACAAATAGATAATGGTTCTTTAAAAGTACGTACTTACGAAAGAGGCGTTGAAGATGAAACTCTTGCTTGTGGGACTGGTATGACAGCTGCATTCTTAGTAGTAAATAAATTAAATCTTGTACCAAATAGTGTTCATGTATATCCTAAAAGCGATGAACAATTAACTTTATCAAAAGATACTGGTAACTTATACTTTCAAGGTAAAGTTACAAAAGAGTATGTAAAGAATATCCAAGATGTCTAAATTTTCTTTTTTTTTAATTTTAACCATTATATTTTTATTCACTGGATGTACTCAAGAAGAAAATGTAAAAATTGTAAAAAAAAGTTTCTTTAAAACAAAGCTTGGTACTATTGAAAACCAGAAACTTATCACAAAATTACCGGAAGTTAAAAAAGTTATCATTGCAAAGAAAAAAAAGAAAAAAACAAACTTTACGGTGGAACAAAAAAAACAACGTTTCAAAGATATTTTAGTACCTATTATAACTGAAGTTTATACTACATTACAAAAACAATATAGCAATGTAAAAAGAGATATAGAATTAGGGAAAAATGAAGAATTTATTGAAAAATTAAAAATTGAATATAAAGCAAAAAATAATGAAGAACTTCTTCATGCTCTAAAACCTCACCCCATAAGTATAACACTTGCACAAGCAGCTATTGAAAGTGCATGGCTTACGTCTCGTTTTACAATTAAAGCAAATAATATCTTTGGTGTATGGTCTTTTAACAATGAAGAACCTAGAATTGAAGCAAATGCAACAAGAGGTGATACAAAAATATTTCTAAAAAAATACAAAACTTATAAAGCTGCTGTAACTGACTATTATAAAAATCTTGCAAGGAATTGGGCATATGTTAAATTTAGAGAACAAAGAACATTTACAGATGACCCTTACCATTTGGTACAATTTTTGGTATCTTATTCTGAAAAAAAAGAAGGTTATACTAAGCTACTTGCTAAAATGATAGAGTATAATAAATTCTATGAATATGATATAAAGTAAATATATGAAAATACTCGTTTGTGCTCTTGAAACATCTTCAAATATACATCTAAGAGCTCTTAAAAAAGAGCTTAATGATGATGTTGAACTTATTGGAATTTTTGATAAAAAAATAGGTAATCCAAACTATGATATAAGTGATATGGCAGTTATGGGATTTATTGATGTTTTTAAAAAACTTCCATTCTTTCTTAAACTAAACAACGAGATGGTGAAACTTGCTGAAAATGTAGATAAAGTTTTATTAATGGACTCATCTGGTTTCAATCTTCCACTTGCTAAAAAAATCAAAAAAAAATATCCTCACAAAGAGATTATATATTATATTCTCCCTCAAGCTTGGGCTTGGAAGAAAAAGAGAATCCCTAAAATAGAACAATACTGTGATACTCTATGTTCAATTCTCCCATTTGAAAAAGACTATTACAATAAAAAAGATATGATACACTATGTTGGGCATCCTCTTTTAGATGAGATTAACTATTTTAAAGATGAGATTTCACATAATAATAAAGTAGCTTTCATGCCAGGAAGCAGATGTGGTGAGATCACAAAACTAATGCCAGTATATAAAAAGATAATTACACAAATAAAAGAGGAACCTATTTTGATAATTCCTCCACATTTTAATGATGAGTATATTAAAGAAATATATGGAGATATCTCTGAATTTACAATTTCAAAAGATACTCATAAAACTTTAGAAGAAGTAGATTTTGCTTTTATTTGTAGTGGTACAGCAACACTTGAAGCAGCACTTATTGGAACCCCTTTTGTTTTAAACTATATTGCTAAAAAATTAGATTATTTTATAGGAAATAATTTAGTCAAAATCAATTTTATAGGGCTTGCAAATATCTTTTTTGAAAAAATGGGGAAAGAGCCAATTCATAAAGAGTATGTGCAAGAGAATGTTACTTTTGAAAATTTATTAAATGAATATAAAAACCTTGATAGAGAAGAGTTTCTAAAAAACTCTAAAATTTTAAGAAAATATTTACAACATGGAAGTAGTAAAACTGTTGCTTCTTTTTTAAATAACTAAGGGTTATACTCCTTCAGCTATCATCGCATCAGCTACTCTCTTAAATCCAGCGATATTCGCTCCATCTATATAGTTTCCTTCAACTCCATAATCTTTTGCTGTAAGATGAACTCTTTTACAAATACTTCTCATCGTTTGTTCAAGTGTTAAATCTACTTTTTCATAAGACCATTTTGTCATTGAAGCATTTTGTGCCATCTCAAACTCACTTACTGCAACGCCACCTGCATTTGCAGCTTTTGCTGGTGCAAATAAAATATCATTTTTCTTAAATACTTCTATAGCATCAGGAGTTGATGGCATATTTGCACCCTCAGTTACAGAGATACAACCATTTTCAACTAAAGTTTTTGCATCGAGTTCTGTAAGTTCATTTTGTGTTGCACAAGGAAATGCACACTCACATGGTATCTGCCAAACTTCATGACCACCATCTGGATAGTCTTCAACTTTAGTATAAATAGCATCTGAGTGATTGATACAATATTCTTCTAATGAAGCTCGTCTTTGAAGTTTAATCTCTTTTAATGATTCAAGATCAATTCCTCTTGAATCATAAATAGTTCCTCTACTATCACTACAAGTAACTGGTTTTGCACCTAGTTTATAAAGTTTTTCAATTGTATGAATTGCCACATTTCCTGCACCACTTACTGCACAAATCCTCCCCTCAAAGCCATCTTTACCTGCAAATTTTAGCATTTCATCTGTAAAATAAACACAGCCATATCCTGTAGCTTCTGGTCTCATATGACTTCCACCAAAAATATATGGTTTTCCAGTTAATACCCCTTCATAAGAAGAAGTAATCTTTTTATATTCTCCAAATAAATATCCAATCTCACGTGCTCCCACTCCAATATCACCAGCTGGTACATCAATTCTAGGACCAATATGTTTATGAAGTTCTGTCATAAAAGCATTACAAAATTTCATCACTTCAAAGTCAGATTTTCCTTTTGGATCAAAATCACTTCCACCCTTTGCACCACCTATTGGAAGACCGGTAAGAGAATTTTTTAAAATTTGTTCAAATCCTAAAAATTTTAATATCCCACTATTTACACTTGGATGGAATCTTAAACCACCTTTATATGGTCCTAAAGCATTATTAAATTGAACTCTATATCCAATATTTACTTGGATATTTTGGTTGTCATCCATCCAAACTACTTTAAACTTAAATTCTCTATCTGGAGTTGTTAATCTATCTAGTATAGCGTGTCTTTTATATATAGGATCACTTTCTAATACTGGTGTTAAACTTTCTAATACCTCCTCTACCGCTTGAAAAAAAGTCTCATCTGTTTGACAACTTGTTTTTCTTATTTTTTCGATGGTTTCATCTGAAATATTCATACAATTCCTTTAATAATTTTAATACACTCCACAAACTAAACTTATCCAAGAAAGTGTTTTATATATAATATTATCTTAAATTGATTTATATATACATTATGATACAATTCCACCAGTTAATTTCCAATCAGATATTAATTTTTATTTAGCCTAAAACATTAGAGGAAACTTTCTATTCAATGCCCTTATCAAACCTAAATCAAGAACAACTTTCTTCTGCCACATGCAATATTGGACACAATCTAACAATAGCTAGTGCAGGGACGGGAAAAACTTCTACAATAGTAGGACGCATTGGGCATCTTCTTCATAATGGCACAAATCCTTCTCAAATACTTCTCTTAACTTTCACAAATAAAGCAGCTTCTGAAATGATAAGTAGAGTTGCTAATTTTTTCGATGACACAATTGCTAAAGCAATAGTATCAGGAACATTTCATAGTGTAAGTTATAAACTACTCAAACAACATGAAAAAAATATCACACTCAAACAACCAAATGAATTAAAAACACTATTTAAGTCTATCTATGAAAAAAGAGTATTTGTAGATCAAGATGATGTAAAACCGTATGATGGTGGTTATTTGTATGATATGTATAGTTTATATCTGAATAGTAGCTATGGGGAAGATTTTGAAACTTGGATTGGAAACAAAAATGAAGATCAAAAAAAATATACCATAATTTATCAAGATGTTGTTGATGAATTTAACCATTTAAAAAAAAAATATGGGTATGTAAACTTTGATGATTTACTTTTAGAGATGTTAGAATTACAAAAAGAAGAACAGTTTGATTTTCGTGAGATACTTGTGGATGAATATCAAGATACAAATCCTCTACAAGGGAAAATATTAGATGGATTTAAACCCCAAAGTTTATTTTGTGTAGGAGATTATGATCAAAGTATTTATGCTTTTAATGGAAGTGATATCAATATTATCTCATCATTTGATGAAAGATATCCAAATGCTTCTATCTACACACTCAATAAAAACTACCGATCAACCGCAAATATTTTAAATCTTGCAAATAGAGTTATTGAACACAATCCAAGAATATATGAAAAATCTTTGCAAGTTGTACGAAATCCACCAAATCAACATATTCCTCAACTTTTAAAATTTGATGAACTCTATATCCAATATGAATTTATCTCAAAACAGATACTTAAAAGTACAAATGCAAAAGATGATATAGCAATAATTTATAGAAATAATTCTAGTGCTGATGGTATTGAAGCAAATTTAAGAGATATGGGGATAGATTGTAAAAGAAAAGGTGGACATAGTTTTTTTGATTCAAGAGAGATAAAAGTGATACTTGACCTTATAGTTTTAATAGTCAAACAAAATGATATGATGGCTTTTATACATTTAGTAGAATATGGTAAAAACATTGGAAAAGCGATAGCAAAAGATATTTTTGAAGCATTATTACGAATAGGTCATGGAAATATTTTTCATGGACTTTTAAATCCAGACAATACCATTATCAAACCATATAAAAGTACTAAGACCACAAATGTTCAGCTTGGACTTTTTGATGATTTTATAGAGATGGGAAGTACTGCAAAATTTAAAGATTTGGGTTGGGAAACAAAATTTTTAAATAATTCTATTTTAAAACATCCAAAATTAACTTTAGAAGGTGGAATATTTTTATACGATTTTTATTGTTTGCTTAAAGAGTTAAAAAGGATACACAATCCAAACAATATGATTAAACATATCCAAGAACATAAGTTTTTTAAAACAGTTTTAGATACTATTACAACAGCCAGAGCTAAACAAAAAGATGGAACTATCAATGAAACATTGAAACAAAGTGCCTCATTTAAAGCAAATAGACGAGTAGAAACACTTAAACAACTTTCAAGTCGCCACAACAATCTAAATAACTTCATCAATGCGATGATATTAGGTGGTGGAGAGATGAGTGAAGGAGGTGGAGTAAACTTACTCTCTGTTCATGCAAGTAAAGGGTTAGAGTTCAACGAGGTGTATGTCGTTGACTTAATGGATGGAAGATTTCCAAATAGAACTTTAATGAGTAAAGGTGGAAGTTTAGAAGAAGAACGACGGCTTTTTTATGTTGCAGTAACAAGAGCAAAAGATATTTTATATTTAAGTTATGCAACTTACGATAGAATAAAGAAATTAGATTTTATTCATAGTCCATTTTTAATAGAAGCTGGGTTAGTGCAATAAATATTATGTGTCACGTTAAAAATAAAGGTTTACAATGTTTGAAAGTTTAGGATTAAAAATTATCTCTTATATATACAAGGTGTCAAAACAACCTATAAAATTAGATAAGCTTTTAGATGCAAATTTATTGTTTCATGAAGGGATGAAACTAGATGGTACAAAATTAGGATTTAGACTCAAAGTTGGTCGTGCTTATATAGTATTTTTAATGTTAGCACATTTAGTTATTATTCCACTTGCAGCTATTGCACATGAATTATTTAAAGTACTTGATTGCCATGCTTCTATCATTCTTGCTATATTTTTTACAGCATTATTATTTGGTCTTTTTAACTTTTTTAAAGAGTGGACAAGAGATTGTGTAACAAAACAACGAATCAAGCAGATGTGGACTTTGCATTTTCCACACTTTCCCTTTGATGAATTTAGTACTGAGGTGGCTGATATTTATGAACAAGCTTTAAAAGAAGAGGTTAAACATGCTGACCTTGAACGATATATTTTAGATAAATTGTCGTCCGAATAAAGAGGTATTAAATAGTGGAACATGCTACGCAAATAATAAAAAAAACACTGCTAGCTCTTAAAAAGAAAAATTTAGATGCTACTCCAAAAAATTATACAAGTGAATTTTTTATACAAGCAAAAAAACGTGATATTATTCTAGAAGAACAACTTTCAGTTAGTATAAATGAAGAAAAATTAAAAATATTTATTAATGATTTAGAAGGAATGCTCACTCCTTCTATTGACTGTATTATAAAAGAAGAAATTGAAGAATTTATTTTAGATATATCTAAAAAGCCAGCAGACTTATTTGAACTTAATGCTATTAATACAATGAAAACTATTACTTCAACAAGAGTAGGAAGAGATAGACAAGTAGTTAAAAATAAAACGAATGATATTATAAAACTTACACAACTTTTATCAAAACAATATCAAAAAATGATCTTAACTAGTGATAACTCTTCACATACATTTTTAGATATTAAAGAGGAGATTGAAGAATTAAACATATCAAAATCTTCTTCTAGAGAATTTGATGCTCTTCAAGTAAAACTCATAGATACTATATACAATCTTGAAAAAGCTGTAGAAGATCATAGATATTCACTTCTTCAAGAAAAAGAAAACCTTGAAGAGATAGAAGAAAGATGTGTTGAGCTTCAAGAACAACTTAAAGTTGCACAAAGTGAAAAAAATATTGATTATTTAACAAATATATACAATAGAAGAGCTTTTGATGTAGAACTAGAAAAAATAGAAAAAAAGTACAATATTTTTAATAGTAACTATGCTATCGCACTTTATGATATAGATCATTTCAAAAAAATAAATGATAAATATGGTCATGAATGTGGAGATAATGTATTAAAAACATTTGCAACTCTTTTAGATAAACTTAGTCGAGATATGGATGTTTTAGCTAGATATGGTGGAGAAGAATTTATAATAATTTTAAATTATGATGATACAAATGAGATAAAAAAATATATTAAAAGAATTAAAGAGCTTATAGAACATCGAGAATTTAAATACAAAAATTATAGTATAGATGTAAAATTTAGTGGGGGAATTGCTTTTAGAAAAGATAATAAATCTCCACTTGAAACTATCAATAAAGCAGATCAACTTCTTTATGAAGCAAAAAACCAAGGAAGAGATAAAGTTATCCTCCAAAATGGTAACAGATTTTAAACAAATAACAATAATAAAGGGACAATAGTATATGAATTCATTTGAAGATATCAAAATAGCAATAGTATATAGTTACAACTCAATGACTTTGATAACTTGGCTTGTACTTGTATTTGGTGTACTAAAAACAGTACAAGCTTTCAATAAAGCATACAGTGAACACAATAGTTATAAAGAGATGAAAAATAATGCTGATAAAAGTGCTATTACTCAATTTTATTATGGTGTTATTATTGCTTTTTTATGTGTAATAATATTCTTTTTACCATATTTAATTAACTATAATAATTAAAAAGGAATAAACAAATTATGGATATAACAAAAGTAGCAAATCTCATACTCTATATGATAGAAAACAAAGTATTACATATCAATGATAAAAAGCTCTCAATTTTACTTTTTTTAATAGATTTTAAATCACTTCAAGAAGATGGTGTAAAAATATTTGGGGAAGAGTATATCAAAAAAGCAAGAAACCCTGAACCAAAAATTTTAACAGAACTTTTTGAAATCATAGCAAACCAAGAAGACCTAGAAGAAGATGATGAAAGACTTTATCTCATACAAGAGCTACTTGACTTTGTAGATATTGAAATAGTAAAAAAACACAACTTTATAGAACTACAATTTATAAAATGTGAAGAAGATTTTGATAGTTCTATATTAACAAAAAAAGAGATAATGCTTATTGATACTGTTTTAGAAAAATATAGTGACACCTCAATTAGAAATATTGCAAACGCTTGTTTTAAGATAGATAAAGTTAGAGAAACTGCTAAGGGTGAGGTTATAATTTAGCTATCTTGCCTATAGTATAATATAAATATAATTTAATCTTTCAATTATCTAATTCATATTTTTCAATTTATATATTACCCAAAAGAGATTTAGAATAGTCTATTTTTTTAAAGTTCAAGGCTAGAGTAAAATTTATGAAAGGAGCGTACTAAAGTACGTGACTGAATAAATTTTGCGAGAAACGCAGAAATTTGAAAAAAGAGGCTTGTTATAAACCTCTTTTTTTAGATGTGGTAGTTAGGTGCTTCGTTGGTAATAGTTACGTCGTGAACGTGACTCTCTTTAAGTCCTGCACTTGTAATCTCAACAAACTCAGCAGTTGCATGAAATGTTGGAATATCTTTGCTTCCTAAATATCCCATAGAACTTCTAAGTCCTCCAATAAATTGGTGGATAATTTCAGCCATGTATCCTTTGTAAGGAACCATACCCTCAATACCCTCAGGTACAAGTTTATCAGCAGCAGTTCCTTCTTGGAAATATCTATCAGTACTCCCTTTTGACATAGCTCCAATACTTCCCATACCTCTATATGATTTGAATTTTCTACCATGAGATAAGATAACTTCTCCAGGAGATTCTTCAGTACCAGCTAAGGCACTTCCCATCATAACAGAACCAGCACCAACAGCAAGAGCTTTTGCTACATCTCCAGAATATTTAATACCACCATCAGCGATAATAGGTACTCCATATTTTGCACCCATTGCAGAACACTCATCTATTGCTGATATTTGAGGTACACCAACACCAGCAACAATTCTTGTAGTACAAATAGAACCAGGTCCAATTCCTACTTTAACAGCATCAGCTCCACATTTGATCAAATCTTCTGTAGCTTCAGCTGTAGCAACATTTCCAGCTATTACATCTACATCAAGTGCGTCTTTGATAGCTTTAACTGTATCTAAAATACCTTTTGAGTGTCCATGAGCAGAATCAAGTACAAGTACATCAACACCAGCTTCAACTAAAGCTTTTGCTCTATCCATTTGTCCAACACCAATAGCAGCACCAACAAGTAATCTACCATGCTCATCTTTTATAGCACTTGGATACTCAATCACTTTATTGATATCTTTTATTGTAATAAGACCTTTTAGTGTCCCATCTTCATTTACTATTGGTAATTTTTCTATTTTATTTTGGTGCATAACTTCCGCTGCTGCTTCAAGAGTTGTCCCTTTTTTACCAGTAATTAGTGGCATTTTAGTCATAATATTACCACAAAGTTGAGAAAAATCTTTGATAAATCTCATATCTCTATTTGTTAAAATACCCACTAGTACATTATTTTTATCAACAACTGGAACTCCTGATATTTTAAACTCATTCATTAGATTTTCTGCATCTTGTAATGTTTGTTCAGGATTTACAGAGATAGGATCAATTATCATACCACTTGTACTTTTTTTCACTTTTAATACTTGTAAAGCTTGTGTTTTAATATCCATATTTTTATGAATTATACCAATCCCACCAAGTCTTGCCATAGCAATAGCTGCTTGATATTCAGTAACTGTATCCATAGCTGCACTTACAAAAGGGATATTTAAAGAGATATTTTTTGTTAGTTTTGTTTTTAAACTAACCTCTTTTGGTAAAACTTCAGATTTTGCAGGTACTAATAGTACATCTTCAAATGTTAATGCTCTTTTTCTTATTCTCATTTATATCTCCTTTTTATTTTAGTAAATCAAAACTCATTATGAGTTGTGTATATAATTAATATTTTGCTCTAAACTTAAAGCACCATCAAATAAAGTTTGTTCATCATATGCATTTGCAATTAGTTGTAACCCTATAGGCATCCCATCACTATCTTTTGATGCAGGAACTGAAATAGCAGGAAGTCCAGCTAAGTTCACAGAAATTGTATATATATCACTTAAATACATCTCTAAAGAACTAGCAAATGCACCAAATTTTGGAGCAGTTGTAGGTGCTACTGGATTTAAAATCAAATCTGCATCATCAAAAATTTTGTCAAATTCATCTTTAATAAGATGTCTTACTTTTTGAGCTTTTATATAATACGCATCATAGTAACCTGAACTTAGTACAAACGAACCCAACATAATTCTCTTTTGTACCTCTTCTCCAAAACCTTGAGTTTTTGTTTTAGTGTAGGTATCTTTTAGATTTGTTGCATCTACTCTATTTCCATATCTAATACCATCATATCTGCTTAAATTTGCACTAGCTTCTGCAGTTGCAACTATATAGTAAGATGAAAGGATATTTTTAGTATCCATCATTCTTTTGTGTACTATTTTGTGTCCTGCTTCTTCAAGTGTTTTGATAGATTTATTCATAGCCTCTTTTATCTCACTACTTGCTTCTTCAACAAAGTTATCAATCACAGCGATGGTAAGTTTTTTTGAACTATCTAGATTTGGGGTAACTGGTGTATATTCTACATTTGCACTAGTTGAGTCTTTTGGGTCATATCCAGAGATAATATCATACAAAATAGCAGCATCTTCAACATTTTGTGTGATAGGTCCACATTGATCAAGACTAGAACTATACGCAGCAATCCCATATCTACTTACTCTTCCATAAGTTGGTTTCATACCAACACAACCACAATAAGCAGCTGGCTGACGAATACTTCCACCTGTATCAGTCCCCAGTGCAGCGATAGCAAGTCCAGAAGCTACTGCAGCTGCACTTCCACCACTACTTCCTCCAGGTACTTTTGAATTATCAACGGGATTTAAAGTTTTCCCATAACAACTTGTTTCTGTACTACTTCCCATAGCAAACTCATCCATGTTTGCTCGTCCAAATGCACATAATCCATTTTTTTCTAAATTTTGTATAACTGTAGCATTGTAAGGAGCTATATAGTTTTTTAAGATATTACTCCCACAAGTAAGCTCCCAACCTTTTACATTGATATTATCTTTTATAGCAATTGGGATTCCACTACCTGAACTTAGTATATCTGCTGAAGTAAATTGTTCAACATAAGCACCTATTTGCTTGTTTTCCTCGATTGATTTTTTCAAATTTTCTTTGAGTGATGTTATCTGTTGCTCATCCAAAGTTAAAGCTTCTTTTAAAGTGATCAAACTTACTCCTAATTTAATTTTAGTTATATGTATAATAATTGCGATTTTACCCAAAATTTACTATGAATCTCTTTAAACTATGAATCTAAAAAAGATGATAGACTACTTCATAAATCAAGAACACAAACTTAATTAAACCTAAAACTAAGTAACATTGCTACTCAATTTTTATGGTATACTTATTACTATATAATGGTGCAAGATGTACTAACAAATTAAACAATAGGTATAAAGTTAATGAGAATAATACATTTTAGTGATACGCACCTTGGATACAATGACTTAGATATCATAAATGAAAATAATATCAACCAAAGGGAAGCAGACTTTTATGATGCTTTTTCTCAAGTAATTAATAATATCGAAAAAATAAAACCAGATTATGTGATACATACAGGTGATTTGTTTCATAGAAGTAGCCCTAGTAATAGAGCTATTACTTTTGCACTTAAAGAGTTTAAACGACTCAATGAATTGAATATTCCAGTAATCATGATAGCTGGAAATCATTCGACACCACGAACAAATTTAAGCTCCCCTATTCTAAAAATATTTGAAGATTTTGAAAATATCTATGTAACCTATGAACAAAACTATAAAAAAATAGAATTTGATAATATTATATTTCATACCCTACCACATATGAATGATGATACAAAAGCTTTAGAGCAAATAGAACTTTGTGAAGATAATATCAACAAAGATAGGAAAAATATTATGATGATGCATTGTAGTGTTGGTGCTTGGTATTTGATGCAAGAGTTTGGGGAGTGGGTATATCCAACTAACAAAGAATATATATTTGAAAAGATGGATTATGTAGCACTTGGACATTGGCATGGTTTTGGAAAAGTTGGTAAATATGAAAATGTATATTACAGCGGTTCAACAGAACGAACAAGTCTTAATGATAAAAGAAACTCAAAAGGGTTTATAGTTGCAACACTAAATGATACTCTCAATGTAGAGTATAAAGAGATAAATATCCGTCCAATAGTTACAAAAGAGATAGATTGTGATGAGTACGAAAGCTCTATAGAACTTCTTGATACAACCGATACAAAAGATGCAATAGTAGAAGTAAAACTACAAAATTTAACTACCATACAATCTATAGATATTCAAAACAGTGATATAAAAAACCTTTTCTGCGAAGCTATGAATGTGACAGTAAAAAGAGAATTCAAAAAAAACAAACACAACTCATCAACTTTAGATGTGGAAGCATTATCTATTGAAGAATATTTTTTAGATCATATAAAAGAGCAGAGTGTTGATGAAGAATTTGATAGATTAAAACCAAAAATTCAAGAGCTATTTGCAAGTTATGAAGAGGTTCAAGATGATACTTTGTAAACTAAAGCTTAAAAATTTCAAACGATACATCACTTATGAGATAAACTTTGAAGAAGGTCTTATAGGAATTATTGGTAAAAATGGTAGTGGGAAATCTACTATATTTGAAGCAATTTTATTTGCATTGTACGGTGAACTTAAAACAAAAGGGTACAAAGAGATTATACGAAATGCAAATGCATCAACAAAAGATGCTGTAGTAGTTGAGTTAGAATTTGAATTTGATAATATCACTTATACTATAATAAGAGAATTTAGAGGAAAAGTACTCAGTGCAAATGCAAAACTCTATAAAAATAGTGAACTAATATCTAGTGGTGCAAAAGAGGTCACACAAAGTATAATCAAACTAACCCGTATGAATAAAGAAGCTTTTCTTCACACACTTTTTGCAAGTCAAAAAGAGCTAACAAGTCTAAGTAATAGCAAGCCAGAAGATAGAAAAAAGATGATTAGAAAACTTCTAGGATTAGAAAAGATTGATTTCATCGAAAAAGAGCTAGTTGAAAAAAGTAGAGAACTCAAGCGTGATATAACTTCTTTTGCAGAATTTTTACTAAGCAGTGAAGATATAAAAATAAAAAAAGAGCAAATCAAAAACAATCAAGAAAATAAAAAGAATCTCCAAATAGATATAACAAAACAGATAAAAGAGTTAGATAACTTAAAACTCAATGAGAACTCTATCAAAAAAGAGCTAGAGCTATTTATAAAACAAAAAGACCTTAAACAAAAAGCTTGGAATGAACTTGAACTTCTCAATAATACTATAAACTCCTCTTTAGAAAATCAAACAAAACTTACAACAGAACTCAAAGATTTAGATAACAAACAAAAAGAGTATCAAACATTATTACCAATAAAAAAAGAGTATGAAGAGCTACAAATAAACTTAAAAGAGCAAATAAAACTAAAAGAGTTTTATCTCAAAAAAGAGGGACTTCAAAAAGAGCAAGAGCAGTTAAGAGTTCAATACAAAAAAACAAAACAAGATATAGAAGAACTTCAACAAGAGTGTAAAGAGTACGAATCTTTAAAACAAAAAGAGATTACAACACAAACACAACTCACAAACTTACAAACTAATTTACAACAACTCTCACAAAAAGAGAAAGAGCTGAACGCTTCACTATTTGCTGAACAAAGAGTGATAAACGACACAACATCAAAAATACAAAAGATCCAAAACTTAGGAAAAAACTCAAACTGTCCAACTTGTACAAGACCACTTTTGGAAGAGTATGACAATGTGATACTGTCTCTTAATAGTATCATCCAAGATATACAACAAAATAAAATCTTATCACTACAAAAAGAGTTAGCCACAATAGAGCAAAATAAAAAAGCACTAGAGTTGCAGATAAACACAACTCAAAAAGAGCTACAAGAGTTATCAAATAAACTTACTCTTATCTCAAGTAAACAAAAAGATTTAGCTTCACAACAAACATATTTTAAAACTATAGAACAAAAAGGGAAAACAAACAATGAGGAGATAACTAAACTTGAAATTTATAACTATGATGCAAATATTCATACTAAACTAGAAAAAAATCTCAATGAAATAGAACCAAAATACAAAACTCTAAATTCCCTAGAAACCACACTCAAAAGATACCCAAATGTGAAACAAGAACTGGAACACTTAACAAAAAAAATACTAGTGTTAAAAAATAGTTATGATACAAAAGAGATAGACTACAAGCAAATCAACTATATCCCAACTTCACATGAAACCAAACAAAAAGAGTATGATGAACTTCTAAAACAAAAAGAGTTGCAATCAACAGTACTCAATACTCTCCAAGTACAAATAGCGACAATAGATGGAAAAATCAACACTATTCAGTCAAGTTTAGATGAAAATGATAAACAACTACTAAAAGTACAAACAAAAAAAGATGACCTTATAGACTATGATAAAATCAAAATAAGTCTTAGTGAATTTAAAACAAAACTCAACTCAAAAGTAGCCCCAAGAATATCAGACATCGCCTCAAATATGTACGCCCAAATCACCAAAGGGAAATACCAACATATAGAGGTATCAAATGACTTTGACTTTTTTATCTATGATGAGGGTAAAAAGTACCCAATAGAGAGATTTTCAGGTGGAGAGATAGACTTGGCAAACTTGGTTCTTAGAATCGCTATATCCAAAACTCTTACTGAACTAAGTGGTGGTTCTCAAGTTGAGTTTTTAGCTTTTGATGAAGTGTTTGGAAGTCAAGATGAGTCAAGGCGTATGGAGATACTAGAAGCTTTTCATACTATCAAAGAGCAATATCGACAGATATTTTTGATATCTCATGAGATGGAGATAAAAGAGATGTTTGAGCGGGTTGTGGAGTTGTAAATATGAATGAATTAATATCAATAAATGAAGAAAATATAGAAAACAAAATCTATACGATAAGAGGTTTATCTGTTATGCTTGATAGAGGTTTAGCAGAACTTTACGGAGTAGAGACGAAACATATAAATCAAGCTGTTAAAAATAATCAAGATAAGTTTCAAGATGATTTTTTCTTTCAGTTAACGGATGATGAGTTTAATATTTTGCGGTCAAATAATTTGACCGCAGATTTTTCTAAAACTAGAATCAATCCAAAAGTTTTTACAGAGCAAGGTATTTATATGTTGGCAACTATTCTAAAAAGTAAAACTGCTTCACAAATAACAGTATCTATTATAAGAATATTTGCCAAGATAAGAAAACTTGTTGTATCAAATAATTCTATGCTTCAAAGATTTGAACGAGTTGAGAAAAGATTATCTTTGCATGATGATAATATTAACAAAATATTTGATGCTATTGAATCAAAAGATATTCAATCAAATCAAGGGATATTTTACGATGGTCAAATGTTCGATGCTTATAATTTTGTATCAGACTTGATAAGAAGTGCAAAAAATAAAATCATTTTGATAGATAATTATGTAGATGATAGTGTCCTAACTCTTTTTAGTAAAAATCAAAATGTAGATGTGATAATCTATACACAAACTATCTCAAAGCAACTCACCCTTGATCTTGAAAAATACAACTCTCAATATAAAGATATAGAGATAAAAAGTTTTAAATCTTCACATGATAGATTTATGATAATCGATGACGTGAATATTTATCATATTGGAGCTAGCTTAAAAGACTTGGGGAAGAAGTGGTTTGCTTTTTCTAAGTTTGATGTTGATAGTTTTGATGTTTTGGGTAGGTTGGAGAATATTAAGTGAGTTGTAGAATGTAAAAAAAGGGATGAAATGAGTATAAAAAATATAAAAGTTAATAATTTATCATCATTACAAAGTTTTGATTTTTCTTTAAAGGTTAAAGAAAATATTTCAAAAAATATAGTAATTTATGGAACTAATGGTTCTGGAAAATCTACATTAGTTGACACTTTTCAATTATTAAATAAATATAGTGAAACAACAAATGAGATTAATAAAGAAAAACTAATTCACTATTTTTCATCAAAAATTTCTAAAGAAGCAAAAAATCATAATATAAATATAGAGATAGATTTTGACAAATTTTCTAACAAAATAGAGTTTAATCCAAACACAAACAGTTTATCTTTCAATATTGAACAGTGGCAAAAAATAAAAGTATTTAATGAAAAATATACATTGTCTACAATTGGAGATAGTATAGATATTAATTTTAAAAAGAAGTGCTTTTTACAAGAGATTATGATGAGATGATAGCTATAACTAAACTGTGACTTGAAAAAAGTTGTCAAGTGATTTAAATATTGCAATATGCAATCTTTTTAAATAAATATATTTTATTATGTTACTATACAAAAAACAGAGGAGTTTTTAAATGGAAATAGAAATTATTACTTCTTTAACAAACAATTTTGAATCAGTATCTCATAAAACAGAAGATGGTATCCCTTTTTGGTTTGCACGAGATTTACAACAACTTTTAGGCTATTCAAAATGGGATAATTTTAAAAATGTCATATTTAAAGCAAAAACATCATGTGAAATTTCTAAACAAGATGTTGATAATCATTTTGCCGACATCGGGAAAACGATACAGATGCCTAAAAATGCGACAAAAGAGATTGAAGATATTATGCTTACTAGATATGCTTGTTATCTTATTGCTCAAAATGGAGATAGTAAAAAAGAGCAAATAGCTTTTGCACAAACTTATTTTGCAGTACAGACAAGAAAAGCTGAACTAATCGAGCAAAGGATTTTAGAACAAGAAAGAGTTCAAGCTAGAAAAAAATTATCTCAAACAGAAAAAGAACTATCAAAAGTAATATATGAACAAACAGGTAAAAATGAAAACTTTGCATTTATTAGAAGTAACGGAGATAAGGCACTTTTTAATCATACAACTCAAGAGATGAAAGAAAAATGGAATATAAATAAGTCAAAGCCATTGGCTGATTTTATGCCTACTATTCTTTTAAAAGCAAAAGATTTTGCAACTGAAATTACTATTTATAATTCAAAAGATAGGCAGATGAATAATACAGAATCAGAAATTTCAAGTGAACATATTACTAACAACAAGGCAGTTAGAGATACTCTATTATCAAGAGGTATTGTCCCCGAAAATATTCCTCCACAAGAAGATGTTAAAAAAGTAGAAAGAAAACTTAACAATGATATGAATAAAACTATAAAAAGTAAAGACAAGTTAAATATTCAAAATAAAAAAGTATAAAGAAAATTGGAACATTATAATTCAATCATGGAAAAATCAATAAAAATATTAGAAGATATTAGTCAAAAATGTTATGGTGATAGTACAGTCTATCAATTTAGTAAAAACTTAGATGTAAGTGATAAATATAGAAAAGGAAGAGTAGATGCGTCTAATTGGGTCAATGATATGGTGTACTATTATGTTCAAAAAGAG